>Ga0209960_1004792_pt1 | contig 10062 bp, 9 predicted proteins | sample ThiBiot_500_plan_2_FD_183947 | JGI IMG/M metagenome (GOLD analysis project Ga0209960, IMG submission 183947) | Wastewater bioreactor microbial communities from Cape Town, South Africa - Thiocy_expt_500_plan (SPAdes) | ecosystem: Engineered > Bioreactor > Thiocyanate-remediating >...
TTTCACTTTTGTGGATTTTCAGACTTTAACTCTTTATATAATCACGAAATTGAAAGGATTCATTTCAATCAAACAGTTTCCAGTCAATGTTCGTTTTGTTCTACTGAGCGAAAATACTCTTGTATTAGAAATTCAACATTGTTCAATATTGCTCATGATCATTCTGTTCTTTTTATTCATATAACTCATTTGAGTTATTGTCTTCTATACTTAGAAGATAAAGAAGAAAATTATTTCAGACTTTACAATCTTCTGCCACTATGCTCAGTTTAGTATCATCTAAAATCTTCTTCACTACTTGAAAATATAGCCAGAAAATTAAAATTCTTCGAAATTTCGAAAATCAGGAGAAATCAGTAGATTTGGCAAGCCTGGTTCGATCGAATATGCGTAAGAAATTGATGGCACGTCTTAACACAGTTTGTGAATTAATATTGTCCGCTGTTGTATGAACATTTGCATCTAACCATAGCAGTGAAAATGTCTCAAGATTTACCGATCGATTCATTGTATTAGAGAAAAAAAACTAAACGACGTGCTATTTAAATAGACGCAAATTTCAATTATGAAATTGGTTTTTTCCCCTCTGTTGATCGAAAAACGATCGTACAGGTAGATAACATTTGATAAATCATATAAGCAATGAAGCGTTTTGAATGAAGAAAAAAGTGATATATTATGATTTTTAATTAGTCACACGAACGTTAAAAGCAAAGCAATACAACAAAATTATTGATGAGGTCGTTGTCGACATCGTGCTATCGAATCTTTGAATGTTTCTCTATAGAATTCTGAAGGCAAAACAAATACAACAAAGATAAGCATTGGCGGTGTAAACGAAACGAGATAACCAGAAAGGTATAACCAAGGATTTTCCGATGGATCGACACATCCAGATACTAATGACATGATTAAACGAGGTAAGGCTAATAGAAGCAGAATAAAAGGACTGATTAGTAGCTGTTTATGTTCACGTATTTGATCGACAACATGTTCTTTGAATGATTTTTTATTTGTTTGTGCGTTTGACCGTCGTCGAGCTGTACCAAAAATAATGAATAAAGCAGAGAAAAGATTGGCAAGAAATGGTATGACAAGATGAATAAATAAAGTAATTGTATTGTAGATTTGAACAGAACGAGAATATCGAATAACACACAAAACATTATATTCATTTTCATATTCAACAGTTGTATCATTTTCCATTGGTATATTCATTACCAAATTATTACTAATGTTGATCGGATTATATTTCTGAGTTGTATGTTCGAATAATTCATGATGTATTGGCTCATGAACAATAGTAACCATGATGAAAATAGGTAAGATCAGAATAATCCATCGAGCTGCATGTCTACTCTTTTTTTATCAAAATTAACTCCTTTTGATACAGTCACAGTTCGTTCGATAGCAATACAAGCATTTAACCATCCATCTAAATATAAACAAAGTTTTAGAACAGGACCAAGGAAGGCACAATCTGTTCGAAGAATAGATGAACGAACAGTTGAATGTAACTGAATAAGAACAACAAACCAAAATTTCATTGTAAACATAGTAATTGCTAGAAGAGAAATAATCGAAGAAGCTAACAAATATATTCCACAACCAACTTTTCTTAATTCTTTATTAGAAAATGTTATTAAAGAAAAGATGCCATTGATGAAACCAATAACAAACATAATCATAGTGAGTCCAGCAGCTGTTTGTATCAAAGCTGATTGCTTTAGAAATGATATATTCGACTGAACCTTATTCCGTAAAATATCATTAATAGTCAAACCAATTCCTTTTGTAAACAAACTACATTGATCGCCAACTACACAACTACTATGTTTATTGTCTATTCGATTGAGAGTAAGATTATGTGGACCAATGACAAGCAATGTAAAAGATCCTCTTACATTTGGATCAAATGTTGTTACGACCAGAATATATACACGATTTGCTTCGAGATAATCTCCGAATTGAAAATCATATAAACCATAAGTGACATTGCTTTGTATGAGTAAATTTTTATTTGGATACGATGGATCGAAATTGTTCTTGTATAAATATCCATAGAGTAGAAGACTTGTATTCGTATCGAATGTATATGAACCATTATGTTTTATATTGATTTCAATTGTTTGATAATGATAATTTCCTTTTCCACATATTCGTGGATAAACTTGAGTTTCTTTTGTTAGTTCCGATGTATATGTTACACGAAGATCTAATGAAGAATTCGATTGAATGATGAAAAAATCGATTCAATATTGAACTTACTGATCGGATTGAAAGTAATATTATTAGGGCCAGATATCAATATTGAAAAATTACCTCTCGAGTGTGAAAATTTCGGTATCATGAACAATATGTATGTTACACTAGATTGTAATTCAGTAATGAGTTTAAAAGCATCTCTAGGACAACCATCAACGTTATAAGTGATTAATCTTTCATAGGGCTTAAATTCATTCAAATGTTCTTTATACAAATAACCAGTTATACGGTCGATACTGTCGATATTTGACAATGTATAATTGCCCGATTGAATTACATTGATTTGTATGGGTTCATAATAATAATGATTTAAAAATACAGAAAATAAAAAAACAGATTTATAACGAACTATAGTCGATCCTGATGAATATAATGATTGAACGATTCTTGTTGGAAATTCATCTTTAACTTAAAATCCTTTTACAGTGTTAAGTTGAAATTACTGTTCGCATACATACTCATTTGTTTGATCACAATTTTATCTGGTCCTTCAACAAACACAGAGAATGGACCTTGCACATTTGCAGAAGCATAAGATGTGGTTACAACTAAAATATATGTGATATTGAATTTCAAATAAGCAATTATTTCAAATTGTTTATCGCCACACGAGTCATCATTTCGAGCGAGTGAAGTATCAATTGAATCATAGGGATTGAATTGATGTTCGTATAGATAACCATATGTATTCAAATTGCTTTCACTTGAGAATATGTAATAGCCGGATGTGTTCACATTGATCTTTAAGGCTTCGTAATAATAGTCTGGTTGTCTGCAGTTAAAACTTGTATGCTTTTGACTTTTATTATTTAATTCTGACGAATAATTAGATTGAATGATTGGCTCAGTGTTATCTACATTCTCAACAATATATTCTCAAAGAAAAATTTAAAAAGAAAAAAAAAACTAAACTTACTTTGATATCGTATCGAAACAATACTTGGACCAGAAACAGTTATTGAGAAATCACCTTGTTCAAGTGCTTGAATTGTTGTTACAATTAATCTAAATGAACGATTCGCTTGAAAATACAAACTAATTTTAAATTGATCGTTATCATGATTATTATCAACTGATTCTATTGCGTTTATATTAAGATCAAATAAAGTGAAGTTATTTTCATGAATATATCCAACTAAATTTTTAGTACTATGACTTGTAATTGTATAATCCCCTTCTTGTATGATGTGAATTTCAATCATTTGACAATAGTGATTTAACGTCATGCAGTCCTTGAGACGATTACATCTATGACTATTGACTGATAAATTGGAAGAATAGTTTGTTTGTACAAATTCGTTGATTTCTATTGAATAAAAAGAGAAGATAAATTCTGTTTGTGTGATTTAAAAGTTCTTAAATAGAATTTGTTTACTGCAAATATTGTTTTTTACGATTTTTTGCATTCGATGATTACTCAAATCGGTGACATAAATATTTCCATAGTTATCAAATGATATGGCATAAGGAGATGATAATTTATAGTTTGATGAACCGTGAACAGAACATCCAAAAATACAACGAAAACCATTTTCGTCCGAACCAATTATTCGATCATTTCCCTGATCGGCAATAAAAAGATGTTGATTACCATCGAGAACAATTCCTGATGGATATTTAAGTCGAATTGTTGAGCTGTCTCCTGCAACAATTGTTCCATTTCGTTGATTCAATCGAAATAATTTAATTTGATTATTGAGACAATCTGCAACATACAAATCTAAATTGACATCAACGAATATTCCCCAAGGATTGCTAAGCATATCCAATGATGACCCTCTAACACCTGTTCCAGCAGCAATTGTTGTTGTGTCATTTGACCATTTTTTATCAACTCGATGATAATGATACATTGAACAATATAAATTCTCATAGATATCGATGAAAAGACCAAAGCACTGTGATGAAACATTCATAGTCAATATCCATGTTTCATTTTCTATAATCCATTTATCAATACGACCATTCGTCCTTCCATTATTAACATAAATATCACCATTCGTTGTTACAAATAGTGATACTGGATATGACGAATTACTCTCGATTGTTTTTGTTGGACTGAAATGATTTTCATTTTGCCAAATATGAATCTGACGAGTTATTGCATTAGGTAGGTAAATTGAATTGTTTGAATTGACAAAGATACTATACGGTTGTGTGCCAACAAAACTTCGATTGGCAAAAATCGTTGCATTTGAATTCCAAATTGTGTTTAAACAAAATCTTGGTTGATTATACGAAAGTGTCAAAACTACAAAAAAGAAATGAAAAGATTCTGGTGATATGAAAAAGTCGAACAATTTTCACACTTACGATCAGATTGTTTTGATAAAGATATTTTTTGTATTCGATTATTACTCAAATCGGTGACATAAATATTTCCATAACTATCAAATGACATAGTACGAGGATTAGATAGTCTATTGTTTGTTGAATCTTTTTCATGAGAACATCCAAAAATACAACGAAAACCATCTTCATTCGAACCAATTAAACGATTATTACCTTTATCAACAATGAAAAGATGTCGATCACCATCGAGAACAACTCCTGCAGGTATATTCAGTTCGATTGTTACTTTTGATGATTCTTTTCCTGCAACAGTTGTTCCATTTCGTTGATTCAATCGAAATAATTGAATTCGATTATTTCCAGAATCTGCAACATATAAATCTAAATTAATATCGACAAATATTCCCCAAGGATGATTGAGTGTATTCAATTCAGATCCCGCAATATTTATTGTTTTGCCATTTAACCATTTTTTATCAACTCTATGCTTATCGAACATTGAACAATATAAACTATCGTAAATATCAATGAAAATAGCGTAACATGTCGATGTAACATTCATCATAATTGTTGTCCATGTTTCATTTTCGACAATCCATTTATCAACACGACCGTGATTTGCAGCATTATTAACATAAATATCACCATTATTTGTCACAAATATGGATGATGGATCTGATAAGTTACTTAAAATCTTTTTTGATGGTTTCCTATCGATAGCATTGTACCAAATAAGAATTTCATCAGTTTTTCTATTCGATATATAAATTGAATTGTTTGAATTAACAAATATGACACTTTCATTAGCAAATGTCGTTGCATTTGAATTCCAAGTTGTGCCTGGACGAAATCTTGGTTGATGGAATGAAACCGCAACAGTTATTAGTCTACCAATGATATTATTAAATAGAAGAAAATCTATCCAAACTCGATAAGACATGTTAAATGAATTATTTGAACGTTGATTTCAACAAAAAAAGAATTTCCTTTGTTAATAATGATATAAATCACGTTTATTTGCTTCTATCGGAGCTGACAGTATGCATCGAATGGAAATCTAAGACTTAATTCACCTTCATTCGTCAGAGAACTATCATAAATTGGATCTTGATTAGTTATTTGAATTGTTTTACTTGAATAAATCTTATTTATAGTTGTAGAAGTTCATGTGATAAGAATTCATAGGATTTTTCTTTTCTCAAGGCTTTGCATAAGAGGTCACTAACGAACGCTTTGAGATAAACATTCACTTCATTTTGAGGGTGTTGAGGGTGAGGGTTGAGGGTGAGGATGAAACTGCTGTAGATTTATTTCAATCATCAAAGTACAATAACATTACCATTGTATCGATCAAGTTGTGCAGAAATATTTGGCCCGTTTTTCTCAATAAAAATCTGTCCCTGTCGGTCTGCGCTCAATGATTGATTTCCCAATGTCCATGAAATGGCCACTTTGTTTACTCCTTGTACACCTGGAATTTGATGAGTATTGCCTCCACTGATTAATGTGATATTTGCTTCATTAGTCAAAAATGAAACCACGAACACATTATCTTTCAAATATTCTGCGTCTAATGGTAGAGGAAGAGTATCCAAAGTGCCGAGCGTAGCTGCTGGTTGTAATCGATAGAAGAAATAAACATTTTCTTCAGCTGGATTAATTACTACGTTGGTCTGACCAGTTTTGTATGATTTAATAAAGATACTTGTCATTTCCAAGAATGCACTATGATCTAAAGTATCCCAATAGGACGAAGGTGATAGACCACTAGTATCTGCTGGACCCACATAACTGCTTTCACCCCAATCGTTCCACGTGACAATTTCGATAAGATCTTGCGCATGACTCCAATTGTCACCAGCATCGAAACGTTTGAAAAATCATGGTGCAATAGCTGCCATCCATATTTTTCCTTTCGCATCTCGTTGTACGGCATATGAACTATCAGTGTCAGCTTCTTGTTGTGCAGTCTTAGTCGGATGAATCCATGGGAAAAATCCATCGCCAGGTGTCTGTGAAAAAACTTGTGAAGCATCATCAGAGAGTGTTCCCGGTATGAAGAAGACAGGACTATTGATTTTATCGAGAACATCGGTTTGCCAGTTCCAAGCAGGAGGATTTGTTTGAAATGTACTCAATAAAAGTTTGTCATTGATTTTAAATTGAGCTGAACTATTGGCATATTGATTAGCAAGACGAACAACCATATTGCTATCCGTTACACTAGTACAATCAATTGAAATGAAAACTTTATACTGTAGTCTTTCAGCAGTCGTATAGAAATCTTTGAGATATCCTTCTTGTTCAGTGAAATTAACATTCCAACCGCCAAAATTAATAGCAAACGCGTCAATGGCAGCGCTACGGGCAAGATTGATATCATTTGTATAATCACCACCTGGTGGTCGTGTAACGAGCATGTAATGAGCAAAGACAAAACGTGGAATTGAATCTTTAGGAAGACATAGTATTCCTTGCAGAATGTAGAGTATTAAAGAGGTTATAGTTAGTAGTAGATGCATCTAACCCTCAAGTTTTAAAATACACGCATATGTTCTTTTTTCAGCTAGGATGTTTTTTATATTGATTTGAGAGTGAGAGAATAAAAAATATGTTTTTCTTTCTTCTAAAAGAGCGCATGAAATTGAGAACTAGCTGTTGTTCGAAAATCTGCTACACCATATAAACTTCGATTAGCCAAATAAAGTGCTTCTGATCTGATCATAGTACTATAGAAAAGTACGTACATACAGATTAAAAGTAGTAGTAACTCATTCTTGCTGCTCGTCAAAGAAAATATTCAAGAAAAAGAAAGTTATTTCACATGATCAATTGTGTATAACACGGTCTTTCCCTTTTCTTTTCAGAATGCAACATCGTTTTAAGGAAAAGTAATCACTTTATTGTCTGTTTTACATAATAAATTTCATATCCTCAAATAGCACAAAACTGAATACAAGAAAAAAACGTCCTTAAACAGTTGTTGTTGTTGTTGGTGGTGGTGGTGGTGGTGCATTTACATAAGTAAATCTTTGAATGACAGGTTTTCGTCGTTGTTTAGCTCTTTTGAATGCTTTTTGGCGTCGAATACGTTCTAAATCATCTTTTGTTGGATCAATACCAAAACAATATTTCAATATATCCATTATAACAATAAAAGCGATCGTGCTAGCTAAAGCGATAATTGCAATATAAGCAAAAGATTTCGAAACAAATTTAATAATAAATAATTTTGCTGAAACAATTTCACAATATCGACCAGAAAAACCATCATGAACACAAGCACATGTAAAATTCATAAATAAACGTTGACAAACACCATTATTTTCACAAGTAACACTTTCACAGTAATCAATCATTATCTCACAATGAACACCTGTCCATCCTGACTCACATAAACATTCAAATGTTGTATTTGATGTTTCGTTACAAGTTCCTAAAATATAACAAATAAATTAACTTTCATTAGATATGTACGTAGATTAATTCTCTATACCGTTATTCCAACATGTTGTTGGTTTACAAGGTCGATGATCATATTGACATTGTTCACCTGCAAAACCAGATTGACACGTACAAATATAGCCGAGATCATTTGTTGTTGTATTCAAACACGTACCATTATTTTCACACGGATTAAGTATATTACATGGATTCGATGAAATATTACATTTTGTACCAATCGTATTTTGATCAGGACAATTCGATGACAACACTAAAGGATTACTTTCATAGTCAATACATAAAAACACACCAATATTGTTTGAACTAAAATGAGCCACGATAATATCTAGTTTCTGATCATTATTCACATCAACGACTGTTACACTGGTGGGCATTGTTCCAGTATAATATAACATTCGACTAACAAACTCACCATTGCCTGCATTTAGGAGAATATCGACATTATTTGAACCAGCATTAGCAACAATGATGTCAGGCCAATTGTCAGCATTAATATCTGACACTGCCACTGATATCGGGTGAGAACCAACTTGATGAGTGGTTTGTGATGGAAATGTACCATTACCTCTGTTAAACAGAATGTTTATAGTATTCGAAAGATAGTTTGTCACAACAATGTCAAGTTTATTATCGATATTTACATCACCAAGTGCCACTGATAAAGGATAATGATCAGTTTGATATATCTGTTGAGTCATAAATGTACCATTACCCATGTTAAGAAATACGCCTATGCTGTTTGAACCATAGTTGGCTATAACTAAGTCCGGTCTGTTGTCACCGTTGAGATCACCTGTTGCAACATGCCATGTTACCGAATCTGTAAAATAGAATGTAGGACTTGTAAAAGTGCCATTGCCGAGATTTAAAAAGACTGCAAGACTATGAGTACCAAAATGTGAAACGATAATATCAGGATAGCTGTCTGCATTAACATCAGCAACTGCTGCAAAACTAGGATAATTGCTAGTTGCATATGTGATCTGATTACCAAAGGTGCCATTTCCTTTATTCAATAACACGCTGATGTTAGCATAAAGATAGTTAGCAGTAATAAGATCAGGTTTAGTGTCGTTATTCAAATCGGCTGCTGTCACCGATAAAGGATGATGACCACTTAGATACATTATTTGATTTGTAAATGTGCCATTGCCATAATTAAGAAAAATGCCGAGATTGCTTGATCCATAGTTCGCGACAATAATATCAGTTCGATGATCACCATTAATATCAGCTGCTGCAACTCCATACGAATGATTGCTAGTGCCAGTGATATATATTGTTTGGTTAGAAAAGAAAACACCACGTTGACCTGTATATAATAATAATAAATGGTTATAGTGTACATTTTCGAAGATGAAATTGAAACAACTTACTTGCAATTGGTTTAATGAATATGAGAATAAACCGTACGCTCAGAATATCAAGCAACATTATTATGATTGAATCAATTAGTTTTTTCTCCTATTTCCGGACGTGCCCATTTTTTAGAAGCAATCTCTGGTGCAATAACAAAAATAACAAATAGTTTCCAGGCACGAACATTTAAATAAATGTTGACTTTTATTTATTAAGATTCAAAAATTTTGGTGAATGAAAATGATATGACTCACTTGCCACGTTGCTGTTCTTTACTTTGTTATAAATACTGCAAGCAGATTTCGTTGATTCGATGAAATAACAATAGGAATATGAATTATCTATCAGCTCTTTATCGAGCTTTCTTCTACATTTGCTGGTTCACTGCTATTCCATCTTGTATTTCGATTTGCTGTTTTTATTTTGGTTTTTCGAATAATAATGAATGTTTATCGAGCTTAACTATTCCGAAAAATTACGTTATTTTTGGAATATTTATTATAGTTCTTAATATAATTGCACTTACTCTAGTTCGTATTTTTAAAAATCATATACCCAAGAAAGCGAAAATTAAGGGATGACGGGCGTCATGACTAGTCCGAAGTGTCTGACATACCCATCATGACTAGTCTAAAAGCGTCTAACATATCGGTCATGACTAGTCCACTTTTTAAGAATCGT
>Ga0209960_1004793_pt1 | contig 10060 bp, 8 predicted proteins | sample ThiBiot_500_plan_2_FD_183947 | JGI IMG/M metagenome (GOLD analysis project Ga0209960, IMG submission 183947) | Wastewater bioreactor microbial communities from Cape Town, South Africa - Thiocy_expt_500_plan (SPAdes) | ecosystem: Engineered > Bioreactor > Thiocyanate-remediating >...
AAAGCTGATTGGTTGAAAAAGGGAACAATCAAGTGATGATTGGTTGGAAAAAAAAAACAAAAAGAAAAAACAAAGGAAACTTCCATCAAACGAACAAAAAACTTTGATTCCGAATAATAATAATCTCACAAATAAAATGATATAAAATAAAATCAAAGTAAAGTAAAGTAAAGTAAAATGAAAAATATTAACTGATGAATAGAAAGAAAAGCTAAAAAACTAATGAAAGAGAAAATCAATTTCTTGGTGGAAAAATGAAACTTTGGAACAATAAAAAGAAATGAATCAAAATCAAAGCTATAAGCAAAGACAAAAATCTTTAAAGTGGCATCTTATTTGAATTGAAAAGAGCCAAAAAATAAATAAATAAATCAAAAAAATAATTATTATTAAAATCTAAAATCTAAACTTTTATTCATGTCTTAAAACATGCTTTTGAGCTAAATCCATAACTTTTTGAAGAGAAACAGGTTTTGTTAAAAATTCATCACAACCAGAGTTAAGTGCTTCTTCTCTATCATTTTCAAGAGCTCTTCCTGTCATAACTGCAATATAAGTTTTATTCTTATTTTTCTTTTTACTTAACTTTTTCTTAAATCTTTGTTCTTCAATTTTTCTAATTTTTGATGCTGCTTCTAATCCATTAATTGGGCCATTCACTTCAACATCCATATAAATTAAAGGTATTCTCGATTTTGAAGTTTCCCAGATTTGAACAGCCTCTTCTCCTGAATCAGTAATAACATTTTTAATTCCTAATTTCTCAAGTTGTTTCTTTAAAATCATTTGGTTAACTGGATTATCTTCAACTATTAATACAAAAGGGTCTTGTTCTTGAATCGATGAAGTAGAGGATGATGGTTCAGTTGGGGAAGGAGTACGAGATTTTATTGGAGAGTAATCTTCTCTAAAAGCTTGGGCCTCAATAATAAAATCCGTTTCAAGGTTTCGATTAATTCGATGAGGTAAAGGGGAACGATCACCAGCTACAGCACAAAGTGCTTGATGCAATCTTTCTGGAGCCAATGGTTTTGGGATCAATAAGATTAATTTATGTAAAGGTTTTGGAATCTTCTCTTGAACTCCATGAAGTAAATTAAAGGATGTCAAATATATGATTTCATCTCTCTTTGAAGAAAAGTCTTTATTCTCTTTTCCTTTCTTTTCCTTGAGTTCCAAAAGAGAGAGGAGAAAGTCCAAATCATCATCAATAATATAAAAATCAAAGTCCTGGGATTCAGAGAGCTGATCAAAGAGTTCATAATTTACTTCCCAACATTTTAAATAGTTCTCAAGGATAGGCAGGTAACTACTCTTTGAATGAATTCCAAACTTCTTTTTCTCAAATTTTGGAAATCGAAGCCCATATAAAACAGCAGAGATGTGTTGATTTTTTGGGAGAAGGAGGAATGGTAAATCAACTGTAAAGCAGGTTCCTTTTCCAACTTCACTTTCAACTTTGATGGTTCCCTTCAAAGATTCTGTTAAAGATTTTGCTATTGATAATCCTAAACCACTTCCTTCACTTCTTCTTGTTTTCTCATTTTCATGATGTTGTGTTGACATATAAGGGGTAAATAATAATGGAATGATATCTGGATGGATTCCAACTCCTGTGTCCTCTACCTCAAATCGAATCACTGTTGGGTTGACTTGATTTATTCTTCGAATTCGAATTGATATTTGTCCATTTGCTGTATACTTTAGAGCATTTCCTATCAAATTAACCATAATTTGTTTGAGATGAGCTTGTTCACCTTCAACGTTGAAGCCATCAGGATTGAGTTCAAAATCAATTAAAATATCATTACTCCTTACATTTGCTAGGGCAGCAATGGAATCTCCAATTTCTTGAAAGAGATGAAAAAGGCTAAAGTGAACAATATTTGATTCCAATTTTCCAGATTCTATCCTTGAGATATCCAAAATCTTCATGACAATATCAAGAAGGAGATTTCCACATGAATCCATTGCTTTTAAATAAGATAATTGTTCATCATTAATTCGAGTTTGTTTTAATAATCCAACAAAAGAGAGGAGTCCATGAAGTGGCGTTCTAAGATCATGGCTCATTCTTGAGAGAAAGACTGTTTTTGCTTCATTTTTTTCTTCTGCTGCTCTTAGTAACTTATTGAGTAATCCATTATAAATACTTAACTCATACTCACTTATTTTCATTGAAAAGAGGGGATATATTTGAAAGAAGAGTGGTAAAACTAATGTTTGATAATAACCCGAGTAAGTAAATGACATTTCCTTTGTCTCTCCAATTGACATCCAAAAAGAGATGATATAAATTGCTGATGAAACGAAAACAATAAAATAAGCAACTTTCCCTTTTGCAAACCGAAAAGCTATAAAACTTAATAACGGAATCCCAGAAGATTGAATCTTGAAAAATAAAAAATTGTTTTCCGTTTGGTCGAAAGCTAGAACGAGGCACAGCCCCATCCAAAGAAACAATAACATAGAAATAATAGATTGAAACCGAACGTATTCATAACGAATCAATAAAATACTAATAAAATACACAATTGGGTTTAACATCAAAGGAATAAAGAGTGTATCACCAGTTTTCATAAAAAAGAGACAATAGAAAATCGTAGTAAATGAGCCTAGAATTAACATTGTTTCAAATGCTTGAATATTAATAATTTCTGAAATCTCCTCAAACTAATTTATTTATTTAAATTTTTTGTTTTTTGTTTTTTTTTTGGGTTCATTTTGTTATTATGATCGATAATAGAAATGAAATAAGGAATAAAATAGAAAAAAAAAATACTAATAAGTTTCTATGAATATGTTGAATTTCTGTTTCTCCTCTCTCAAGCTTCTGTAAAAATACAAACTTCTCAGCTAGAGGTGGAGGGAGCACCATTGTCGTGACCTCTTCAAAAAGCTCCACTATCCGAGTTTTAAGTCCCATTCTATTTTTTTTTCTGTTTTTTTGAAAAAAAATACTGATTAAACAAAAAGAGATATACACAAAAGAGATATAAAGACTTGAAATATGAAGAAGTTGTGATATATAATTTTTTTTTTTTTAATTAGTACCAATAAGAAAGTTCTAAATAAATTGGGTTTTGGAGGGGAAAGAAAAGGAGTTGAACTGGAAAAAAAAAAAAAAACTCCTCCGTTTTTATTATTTTCCACCCGAAATAATCAAAACAGAAAAAAAAAAACAGAAAAAAAAAACCTTTGCTAATCAATTCAGGAAAATCAATCAATCCTAAAACAATGAAATATCAATGAAAAATCTCTATAACACTAAAAGAAAGAAAAAAAAATAAAGATGAAACGAAAAAAAAAAATCAATGAATACATCAAAAAATAAACAAGAAAATAAAAGGATCAAAAAGAAAGAAAAAAAATGTGTCAAAAATTAGTTGTCGATTGAAAAAATCTTCAAATCGCAGGTTGAGTTGCTTGAGCCTTCAGGCATAACGGAAAAGGAAAGAGTTTCCAAAAGAGAAAAGGAATTCAGAAGAAAAATGAAATAAAATTGGGGAAAAAAAAAAAATTATGGCGGGAAAATTTTTGGAAAAAAAAAAAAAACTAAAAAACATGGCCAAATGGCTTTCGATTTCGATTTTGTCCATACAACTTGGCTGTAGAAGAACATTTATAAACTTTAAACCTTGTTTTTACTCAGTTTCTGCCATTACTAAACAAGATTTGAATGTTGTGAAGAAGGTGGTTGGAGAGGATGAAGATGGAATGAGGTTTGATAGATTTGTTTCCGAACATTTTCCAGCAATTACTCAAGGTTTTTTTCATAAGATGTTGAGGAAGAAAAAAGTTTGAAATTTTTCTTTTTTCTTTTCTTTTTTTTTTGAAAATCAATAAATTCAATCTAATCAATTATAAAATATGAAAATTTTTAGATTCAATTAGAAACTCGAAATCAAACTCAAACAGCTTTAAGTGGAGCTTATAGACTTCAAAAAGATGATATTGTTTCAGTTCCTGAATTTTATTCAACAAAAGAAAAACCAAAGTTACAAGTAATCTTTTTCCTTTTTTTTGTTTTTTGTATTTCAAATAAGATTTCATTTTTTTTCTTTCTTCTCTTCTTCCCTAATCAATTAAAAAGGCAAAAGAGAGTGATAAACAAGAAATAATTCAAAGAATTTTGTATAAAGATGATCAAATTATTGCTATAAATAAAAAATCTGGAATGGCTGTACAAGGAGGCACAAAAGTTAATTTACATTTATTAATGACCCTAGAAGGTATGAATCTTGAATTTTATTTCAACAATTAAATTTGCCAAAAAAAAAGAAAAAACAAAAACAAAAAATAAAAATGGAAATAAAGCTTTACAATTTGATAAAGAAGAATATCCACGATTAGCTCATCGTTTGGATAAGGTTTGTCTTAATATTTTTCTCTCAATTTTTTTTTTCTTCGAAATGAAACTCATATTAGGAATCTAGGATACATCTGGAGTTTTGTTATTAGGAAGAACTAGAAAAAGTACAACTAGATTAATGCATATATTTAAAGGAAGACATGGAATTCAAAAAGAGGTGATTTAAATTTTAAACCATTCTTTTTTCTTCCATTATTTCAGTAAAAAAAAATAAATAAATAAAAGTATTGGGCATTTTTAAGTAAAAAGCCTGTTCAAAGAAAAGGAAGGATTTTATTACCCATTACAAAAGAACCTGATCGTTATCCAAATATGAATCAATACCTTTCTGATGGTTTTTTTAATATTTAGAATTCAATTTTTTTTTCCTTTTATTAAAATAAATTTATAGCTGAGACAAACAGTAGTGAATTTCAAAAAGCCATTACTGAATTTGAAGTTGTTCATAGTCTTTCAAAAATGGTTTATTTTTTTTATGATTTTTTCTCAGATTAAAATCAGAACATTTTTATTAAATTATTTATTATTATTTATCTTTGAAAAGGGTGCTTTAGTAAAATTTTATCCAGAAACTGGAAGGAAACATCAAATTAGAATTCATAGTTCCTTTGCATTGAAAGCTCCAATATTAGGAGATAAAAAATACTCAGTTCTTGCTGAACATTTTCAAGTACAAAAATATTTCTATTTTCAATATTGATGGAACAAATAAATCAATAAATTCATAATAATAATAATTAGGAATTTCTTGGAGAAGACATCCCACTTCATTTACATCTTCGAAGAATTACTCTAAAAGATTGGAAAGGAGAAGGAAAAGATCTCACCATCACTTGTCCATTTCCTCCTCATATGATTCAAACTTTTAAAAAATTTCAAATAGATAATAAAGTTTGGAACACTTAAGAGAAACTTATTGGAACTTCTTCATTTTTTGCAAACTCGATTTTAGATCATATTATTTACTCGTTTCCTGAAAAAATCTAAAAAGTCAATCATATGAGATGAATTGTCAATTAAAGACTTAAGAAATCTTAATCGATATTTATTATTTTTTTTAAAAAAGTGAAGACTTGATTCATCTCGACTTTTTGTTTGAGTGTTGATTTTGTGTGAATTTCAGTCCAAATCTAAATAACACGTCATCAAATAATCAAAAGGAAAACCCAAAGGCAATCGAGGAATCTATAAATATTGGACCTATATTTATAAATTCAAAAGACATTCTCAATTCACATTTACAATCACAATTATAATGTTAGAGCACTCAAAAGATATCTAAGATGCAACTTACCACTACAAAAAATACAAACTAACTTTAGAATGAAAGTTATAGTTTTGAGGAAAATGAAAGGGAATTCCTTAATAATAAAAAAATAATAATAATTGGTATCATATCATAATTGGAGAAGAGTAATTGCAAATATAATTATGAATTTTATTGTTTGAATGATATGTTATATGTTATATCAACTTTGTTATTTGTTTGAGTTTTGTTTTTGTTTGAGTCATTTTAACAAAGAATCTCAATAAGCTTTCAAATGACAAAGTCAAAAAATCCATATAAATAAATACCTAAATAGTGAGAAATTCAAAAGTTAAACATACAAAAACTTATAACTCAACTAATTACAAAAAGAATTCAATTCAAGACTTTTTAAAATTACAATTTTATTAAATTCTTTTCAATAAAGTAATAGTATTTTTGAAGAGCAAAACTCAATTTTGTTAGAATTCGAAAGAATATTGGAGATAGATAGATAGAAACATATTGAAGAGATAGAAGACAAAGTAATTTTTAAAATTTATTTGAGAATTTAATTTTGAATTCATTTATTAGAAAACAGCTGTAACTTCATAGAAAATTCATAGAAAAGTGTGTATAGTTAGTTTAAGAACAATTTTGGAGAATCTACTTATTTATTTATTTGAAGATAATTGGAATCAATATTTGAATTTGAAGGAAGATATCAAGATAAATTGTTCGATAGAATCAAAAGAGAAAGGAGAAAAGAATCCATCTAAAGGGGATATTTAGGAAGTAGAACAAATTGAAGGAAATAGAATACATCCTTGTTACAATAACCCTCTTATTATATTAATAATAAGAGGAGAGAAAAAATAAAGTGAATGGTGAAAACTTGTCCGCACGTTGAGCATATAGACTGGAAGTACTTAAAAGAGTTTTTCAAAAGGGAGGATACAAAGGTTTGTTCTTTATTTCTCTATAACTTTTATCAAAAGTAATTTTACAATAAATAAAATTTAGAATGATTTGATAAAACAAAGAATTCCTTGCACAGCTAGTGATTGTACAGTCCAAATGCCTTATTTATGGGCTTGTCTTTGGGTTCCAAAATTTTTTTTAAAAGTTTTACTAAAATGGATTTTGTTAAAAAACTTTACTTTTTAGAAAGCATGTCAGTTCGTTGGATGTGGAAGAAATGAAAATGAACATATGTTAAAACATTTTACTGAAAGAAAGAGACAAACTAAAAAAACTAGCCATTGTGTATGTATAAATTTAAAAACAGGAGCAGTTTGGTGTTATGCTTGTGATGAAGAATTATACCCTTATGAAACAGAAGACTCTGGTTTATCAAAATCTGTTGCAGCAAAATTTCAAGAAATTATTCCTTTGATGGTAAATTGTTTGAACTTGAATTTAATTTTTTGAAAAGAAAAAAAAAAACTAAAGATTTTAATAATAGTTAAATCCTTCAGGAATTGAAAAAAAAACTGATAAAAAATCAAATTTAAGTCAATCCTCAATTGAAAGTATACAAACAAATCCGGAATTTCAACCAGGTATTTTTTCTTTCTTTTAAATTTACCTTTCTCTCTCTCTTATGGATGTTATAAAATCTTAAATCAATCTAATAAGGGATTATTATAATCAAATTAATTTCAATTTTCTTTTTTTTAAATTTTTTTAAAAAAAATAAAAAGGATGCGTTGGATTTGAAAATTTAGGAAATACTTGTTATATGAATACTGCATTACAGTGTCTCTCGAATTGGTTTATTATTTTCTTCATTACCTAAAGCGATGAAAATTATGAAATTTCAAAAAAAAAAAAAAAATTACTTTAGCCCTCCAATCAAAAATTATTTTTTGACTTGTGATGCATATCAAACAGCAAGATCAAAACCTTGTCATAATATTGTTAAGAATTTTACAAATATTCTCCAAACTATTTGGGAAGGAAATGTGAATGTGATATGTCCTTCAGAATTCGTAAAAAATGTTAAAGAGTTAAATCCAATGTTTCGTGGATTTAATCAACAAGTATTTTTATCTTTTTTTAAACTCTTGTTTTATTGTCTTTATTGTTTTTGAAGGAAAAAAAAAAAAAAGGATTCTCAAGAGTTTTTGAGATTCTTTCTTGATAGACTCCATGAAGAAATTAAATCACCAAGGAAGATTGAAAAGAGTTTATTTTATTTTATTTTATTTTATTTTATTTTATTTTATTTTTGACAGCATTCAAAAATTTTTTTAACATCTCTTATTTTTTTCCATTAAAAAAAAGTTCAAATTGAACCAATAAAGAAAGAAATTGGAACAACAAAAAGAAAAGGAAAGTCACTAAAATTTTTAACAACTTATGAAAATTCAATTCAAGGAAATGAATCTCCAAAAGAAGTTTTTTCGTCCTCACAACTAAATGGAACAATTGTCAATGGAAGTCCTAGAAACGACGAAGAACAAAAGGAAGAAGAGGAAGAGGAAGAGGAAGAAGAAGAAGAGGAGGAAGTGGAAAAAGAAGAAAATGAATTTGAAGAAGAAAGACATAAAGAAGAAGGCGAAAGCAAAGAAGAGGAAAATAAAGAAAACGAAAATAAAGAAGAAGGAAATAAAGAAGAGGAGGAAGTGGAGGAAGAAGATCATGCAAATAAGAAAATAGAAGACAAAGATCAAATTTCAGATGAAAATGAAAAAGAAAAAGAATCAAATTCAGATCCTCAATATTCCCCTTCAATGAACTCTTTGAACTCACTAAATTCTCACTCCACAAATCATAGCAGAGCCAAATCTGTGGAGAGTGAAACTGGATCTGAAAACTCTAAAGAAATTGAGACATCATCTCATGATGGAAAGAAATCTGAACAAAAAAAAAAGACTGATGAGGAGAAAAAGAAGAGCGAAAAGAAGAAAAGAAAAGAAAAGAAGAAGAGTCATCAACATGAACAAAGTTTCAATGATAGTACTGATCAAAGTGATGATACAAATGAAAGAAATTCTCAACAAGATCTTCGAAATGGACATGAAAATGGATCACAAACTGAAGTGAATCTCAAAAAGAAAGAGAAAAAAGAGCAAAAGAAGAAAAAAAGCGAGAAGGTAGAAAAAGATGAGAAAATATCAAAGGAAGAATCAGACAAAACTCAAAAGCAAGAAACAAATGAAGAAAAGGAAGGTCCAGTTCGAAAGAAATTTACAAGTATTGTGAGTGAAACATTTGCAGGAACTTTGTTAAGTCAAGTTATTTGTAAAGATTGTAGAAAGGTAATTTGAAACAACTTTTTTTTTTTTCTAAATTTTAATTTTCCTTAACTCTTTTTCTTTTCTGTTTTTCAAGGAATCTTTAACTTTTGACCCTTTTTATGACCTATCAGTCTCAATCCCTCGAAAAACTACAAATGAATTCTCCATTTCTAGTATTACTTCCAATTTAACTGAATTTTTTGGATTCTCAGGATATAGTGTCAAACTTACTGAATGTCTTGAAGACTTTTTTGCTACAGAGTTATTAACAGGAATTGATCAATATTATTGTGGAAATTGTAAAACTCATACGGATTCTGAAAAAACTTTTGCATTATTAGATTTACCTGAGGTCTTTTTTCTTTATTTCTTTCTTTTTTTTTTTTTTTTCTTTTTTTCTTTCATTTTTTTTTTTTTTTTTTTTTTTTTTTTTTTTTTTTCTTTTTTTCTTTCATATTTTTTTTTTCTTTTTTTGATTTTTTCCTAATCATTTTTTTTCTTTTTTTTTAGATCATTTGTATTAATTTAAAAAGATTTCGAACAGACACATATTTTTCAAGTAAAATATCAACTCCTGTTACATTTCCATTAGAAAATTTAAGTTTCAAATCATTTTGTCAAAGTACTCCAAAGTTTCAACCATCAAAACCTATTACTGAAAATTTGAAATATGATTTAATTGGTCTTATTAATCATCGAGGAGGTCTTGGAGGTTTAATTTCATTTTAATTTTTTTTTTTTTTTTTGATTATTTCAAAATAAAATAAAATAAAATAAAATAAAGGTGGTCATTATGTTGCATATTGTCTAAATGAAAAAGATAAAAATTGGTATGAATTTGATGACTCTCGTGTTACTAAAAAACACCCATCTGAAGTGGAAAAGATCGAAGCTTATGTTTTATTTTATCAAAGAAAACCTTCTTCTCCAAATACTTACAAAGAAAAGACACAAATTTTGAAAATTATTGAAAGTAACAAAACGAATAAACAGGTTCATAATTTTAATTATAACAATTTCAATGATAATAGTAACCAACATAAATAAATAATAGAAGGAAGATGAATATTTGATATCAAAAATTTGGTTAAATCGATGGATTAATTTTGTTTATCCAGGACCAATTTCAAATTCTGATTTTATTTGTGAACATGGAGGTAATATTTCTTTTTTTTTTTTTTTTTTTTTTTTTTTTTTTTA
>Ga0209960_1004794_pt1 | contig 10059 bp, 16 predicted proteins | sample ThiBiot_500_plan_2_FD_183947 | JGI IMG/M metagenome (GOLD analysis project Ga0209960, IMG submission 183947) | Wastewater bioreactor microbial communities from Cape Town, South Africa - Thiocy_expt_500_plan (SPAdes) | ecosystem: Engineered > Bioreactor > Thiocyanate-remediating >...
TTAACAACCGAGTGCCAGCCCGCACCAGCTGCTAAATGTACAGGCAATCGCCCGTTGATATCAGTGCGCGTTGGATCTGCGTTACGCGATAACAAGAACCGCAAGGAATTTTTGTGCCCTAAAAATTAGAGCTCGTAAATAAGTGTCGTTTTGTTACTGCTTGTAATGCACGGACCTTGTTCAGCTGCGACATGCAATGGAGTCTTGCCATCCTTAGAGGCCTCACGGATCAATATGCCCTGCCAGTCTTGAGCCAACAGATAGGCAGCTACGTCAACATGGTCGTTCAAAACTGCCATATGCAGCGCCGTTTGACCTTGCTCGTCCGCACGATAAATTGTCAAATTGAATCGCTTGGCTTTAATCAGTTCTCTAATGACATCTACGTGTCCATGGTACGCTGCAATATGAATACCCGTTGAACCGTCGAGGCGGGGGTAGTAATGGCATGTCTTATGTGAGGCTTTGAAGAACTATAAAAAATTGTTCAGTACTCGTGGTAATGTATATTCAGCACTGGACCTTACCTCTGTGACGACTTTTGCATGGCCATTAGCACATGCAATATGCACAGCCTCGCTCATATCCAAGTAGTCCGCGTTGGCCTCATGTTTAAGAATCAACCTGACAACTTTGTGGTGTCCGTTTTCAGCTGCTAAGAACAACGGTGTCTCGCCAGTACTGTGTCATATTGCCATTAATACAAAGCACATTAAATGAATTGCATTACGTACGTAGTCTGAGCTAGGACGTCACAAGGCGATTTCAACAACAGTTTGACGACATCAGAGTGTCCGTTCTTGCTAGCTACGTGAAGTGGAGTCCAACCGTCCTCTATTTGGAAAATACGATAAGAACACTTTCATGTGTTGTGATGCGATGCACGTACCTGTTTTAGCATTCAGTTTGATCTCGGCGTTACTTTCTTTCAAGACACGCTTGACATCTTCTTTCAAACCTTTTTGAGCAATCAAATGCAACGAGATTACTCCGCGTGGCAGATCTCCGCCGCCCAAGGGCATATCGGCAGCTCGAGGCCCCGGTTTGGTCTTATCTTCACCGTGTTTCTCTTCATGACCATGCTTATGATGATGGTGGTGGTGATGTCCATCTTTCTTTTTGTGGTCCGCTTTCTCTGCGGAAGGAATCGGATTCGCGGATACGTTATTATTTGACTGAACCTTGACCTCTCCCTCTTTACCAGATGGTTGGTCATCGACATTGAGTAATTCGAATAACGAGGGGATTTTCTTTTCTTTTTTCTTCTCGTGCTCAATCTTGAACTTTACAAGGATGTCACCAACCATGTTCTTAGGAGCACCTGTTGAGGGCTTGGCAGCAACACCTTGCGGTCCCGTCACTGAAGCTCGTCGGCCTGTCAGTGAATTGCGTTGTCCTGACAATGAAGTCCCCTCGCCAGCCTTGGAATTTGAGCGTGATCTGGTTGGTGGAGTAGCTACAGGTGAAGGCACTTCTCGCTGTGAGCGTTCAAAGGTCTGGAAGATGTAACGACCTCGCTTGTCGTCCAATGAAGTTCTACCACGGGGGTCAGTCCAGTGTCCGACATCGTCAATAGAGTGCACGATGCCTTGATGAGAGTGCAGTCGATCTTCTTCCAAACTAGCGCGGCGTCCATTTTCGGCCATATCATCAATTGAATTTGATCTGGATCTGCCACTTTTGTCTATGCTATCTTTGCGATTACTTGAAACACTGGTAGGACCTTCATCCGGATCTGGGTCGGGAGATTGGACGCGCACCTTCTCGTTCTCGTGTCTTGGCGGGAATCCCTCAATCGACACGCCGGCTGAGATATATTATAAGTAAGGGTCGTACAGGATATCTTGCAACAGAAACAATAATTTGAGGACCAGGCAAGAATTAAATATGGGCTTTTTTGATTCAACACGTAATCAATTACCTTTTCTTATCAACTGTACAATCTTGAGCTTTTCTGCAGCTTTTAGTACCGTGATTGGGTACCACTTCTCGATCGGAGCATTTTCTGCTTGTTGTAAATCCTCGAGAGGAATGCTTACGAAACCAAGTGAATCCAACTTTCCATTGTTGTAGTCTACGCAGTATATGCGACACTCTGCATAGAAACTAATGTGCCTGAAGCAGATCAAATATTAGATCGCGAATAATCGATAGAAGATAAAAGAAACAGTAACCAAAAACGCGTGAATTAAATCAACGGTATATGGGGGTATTCATTGAGAGAGAGGGGGGTGGAGAAATATAGAATCTACTTTTTTTGAAAATTTGACCGTTACGCTCCAGCGCACAAAATCTCCCTTCTCTGTCTGCGCCGAATACAAAATTTTTGATGTGCGGTAGCACTTACTCAAACACAAGCTCGGTGTCCCATTCGGGTTGCTAATGAAATAATAAGTTTACGTCACAAGGAGTGGGTTGAGAACTTACTAGCGTGCTGTATACGACTGGAGTTTGAGCAATATCACCATCGGCCTCAACTATACATTAGAGTAAGTAATTTTTTTTTAGTGAGTTGGCTGGCGTAACATCTGTGCTTACTTACCAAAAACAAATGGATCGAACGGTCTGTCCGTATTTCCTTTCTTTCTTTTAATTCCACGGCCTCCTTTGACTGTTTAAAACATTTGTTAAAATGTTATTGAACGATATTTGGACTGTGCCACGCGTATTTTCATGAGCGGAAATTGCCGTTATTATTTAATTATTAATGCATATTATTAATTTGTGGGTATTATAATGATGAAAAGCCAGGTTGGTGAATAGGATGCCAGATTTATCTCGAGTTTCAACTTACCAAACAACTGTAAAGTAATCATATTGTTATTTGCAAATTACGTGCTATTTGTGGTTTAATTAGGTTGGACTCGGGTTATTTAGACGTGAACAACTACTTCAAAAATAAACAAAGATCTTGCGTTTTTGTTTTCAGCACAAGAAGGTCAAGTTGCAAATATATCACCCCCCCGATAACTTGCTTTCGTAGTTGAATTATTAATAAATTAGTTAAAAAAAGCAACAGACAAAATCTCAACCGACTGACAGCAAAGAAATTTCTTTTCGCCATCACTTCTCTTGCGTTCCGCCCCCCATTCTTTGAAGTACTACCACGTGGGGTGGGGGTCAACGGTCGATATTGCTGATTCTATTTATTTAACTGCGAGTTCTCAAACTCTGAAACTCGAAAATAGGTGGCCTTTGTTGAACTTCAACCGTATTATTGATATCCTTAAGGATCGCCTTTGGATCGAGTTTCATGAAATCTCCGGGTGTGGAATTAAAAACTTTGAATTTTCTAGGCGACTTTTATTTTATGCATCAATTTAGCACCAAGACCATAAAGGGTTTGCAAATACCGTAATGGCTGATAACAAGACTATACGTACGCCTTGCGTGGCGATTCGTCGTGAGGACAGAAACAGATGGGAGCGCCGTGCACCTCTGGCTCCGCAACACGTAGCCGAGCTAGTGAAGAAAGGAATTAAAGTTCTCGTGCAACCTTCCACCGTTAGAACTTATTCTGATAAGAAATATGAAGAAGTAAGCACTAGAAATAATTTCCGAATTTTTTTTTTTTTTTGGTTGCCGCAGATGAATCTTCGGCTCGACCCAAAGTTGCAATGTAAAGGCCGATTAATCACTTCTATAATAATTAAATTTACCTCTTCGAGTCATCATGGTAGCGGGGGGTTGCAGAACATTTTTTTTGCAATGCCCGTGCCTCTTTGTTAAACATCCATCTGCAACGGTTTCCTGCGAGAATATAACTAATTTAAGCTTATAGGCTGGTGCCATTATTAGAGAAGACTTATCCGAAGCCGATGTTATTGTTGCAGTCAAGCAAGTACCGTCAGATCTGCTTTTGCCTGACAAGACGTACATGTTCTTCTCCCACGTCATTAAAGCTCAACCTGAAAACATGAAAATGCTCGACGCAATATTGCAAAAGGTATTTCACACGCACAATATTTTTTAGAATATTAATGCCCAGATTTGTGACTTTTTGACACGATCCGCGGTTGAATTCACAAATATCGAATATTCGATTGAATTTTTTGTATTATACAGAGCATTAGATTAGTAGACTACGAGAAGATTACTGACCAGGAGGTAATTTAGGATAGATTAGATTTAATAACGATTTTTCTAATTTTTTTTTTGTTTCGGATTAGGGCAAACGGTTGGTTCGTTTCGGTAAATTTGCTGGTTATGCAGGCATGGTAGACACACTCCACGCTTTGGGAGATCGTTTGCTAGCTCTTGGTTTTTCGACACCCTTCTTGGTAAGTCCGATCTAGCTTGACGGTGTCAAATCCACGTTGTGGATATCTCCAAATATTGCCTCCCGCACAAAACGTACCATATTAATGTTAGTAACAGCACTTGGGTTATTCTTACTGCTACTCCAGCTTAGAAAATGCTAAGCAAGCCGTTCAGCTTATCGGAGAAGAGTTGGAGAATGTTGGTTTGCCCGCGGATTTGGTTCCTCTTACTTTTGTATTCACCTCTAATGGTGCTGTATCTCAAGGCGCACAAGAGATCTTCAATCTTTTGCCTCATAAATACGTTACCCCTGACGAAATGGTTGAGTTGACAAAGGATAAATGTAAGTTTGATTAATTATCATTGTTTTCTCTATAATTGTCTCTTAACAATATAATTATATGGTAATATTAAAAACATAATCTTCTCGTTTTTTAATTATTATTCTATTTTACAGCGAAGGCCAATCCTAATATTGTCTACGGTACTATTGTCGAGTCAGAACATTACATTGTGCCCAAGGATCCCGCTGCCAAATTCGACAAAGCTGATTACTACAAACACCCCGAGAAATACACTTCGAACTTCCACGAGAAGGTATGGTGTATATTTTAAAAATGACTGCTCATTAGAACATTACTTGATAGTACTATTATTTCGTGAAATCTTATTTTTAATTTGTAGTACTTGCCTTCTACTTCTGTGATTATGAACTGCATGTACTGGGACTTGAAGTACCCGCGCTTAGTCACCTTCGATCAAATGAAGAAACTTGTCGAAGAGAAGCGTAGCCGATTGTTGGCTGTGGGCGATATTTCTTGTGATCAGGGAGGTTCCATCGAGTTCTTGGTGCGTACAACTTCGATCGACTCCCCGTTGTTTGTGTACGACCCTAAGACTTTTGAAGTTTACTCTGCGTAAGTACTTGACATTGTCGACGATATCGAGGACATTGCGCAATATTGACGACTGTTATTGTATAGCCAAGATGACAAAAACTACATGTACAAGGACGGAATTGTATTCTTGGCCGTAGACAACTTGCCCACGGAGTTCCCGCGTGAGGCTACAACTTGGTTCGGTGACTGCTTGTTGCCCTTCATGGAGCCAATTGTAAGTATTAGCAACTCCGTAGACCTTGTGTGACTAGTACTTATTCATTATCAGGCTCGATCAACCATGAATAATTCTTACGACGGCATGATGAAAGAATTGCCCTCGGAGGTTCAAAAAGCTGTTATTACATACAAACATGACTTTACCCCGTCGTTCAAGTACATTGCTGAGTGGCGAAAACGTCGTGAAGCTGAGTAAGTCAATTGAAAGAAGTGCGCATTCAAAGCAATGCTAACAGTATTATTTAATAGTAACAAAAAGATATTGGTATTGGGTGCCGGTTTCGTCGCCAAGCCTTGCGTCAAGTACTTGCGCCGTGTGCCCACTCACTTGATCACCGTTGCCGATGTGTCGCTCGAACGTGCCCAAAAGGTAGCTGGCAAGAAATCTAACACCCAAGGCATTATTTTCGATGTCACTCGTCAAGACCTGCTCGAGGAACTCATCAGAGACCACGACATTGTTATCTGGTACGCGGCTTGAAATGCGATATTGACCGTGCCTAGCTAACAATAAATTTCAGCTTGTTGCCCGGTCAACTCAACATTGGAGTTGCCAAAGTTTGCATGAAGCATCAACGACCGCTCATCACTGCAAACTACATCACCCCCGAAATGCGTGCCTTAGACGCCGAGGCCAAAGAGCGCGGTGTATTGTTGTTGAACGAGACTGGTCTCGATCCTGGAATCGATCATATGACTGCTATGGAGCACATTGATGAAGTCAAAGAGGGCGGCGGTGAGGTACGGGTCCTTGTTCTTTAAAGTACAAGTGTTTAATATGGGTCTGCTCTTTAGATTACTTCTTTCGTTTCGTGGTGCGGTGGTTTGCCTGCACCTGAATGCTCGGGCAATCCTCTTGGCTACAAATTTTCATGGAGTCCAAAGGGAGTGTTAATTGCGTCGACACGCGATGCGTTGTATAGAGTATTGGGCCAAGAGGTCAATATCTCAGGCATGGAACTATTCAAGAAGAGCCAAAAACTCAACATCTTCCCTGCTTTTGCTTTGGAAGGTGTTCCTAACAGAAACTCATTGGCTTATGCTGAAGAATACAACATTCAAAACGCGGAGACTGTTTTCCGTGGCACTCTGCGATACAACGTAAAGACGCGAAGATATTTAGTGCGCGTGGAGCTAATCGGATAATTTTAGGGTTTCTCTGAAGTAATGGAGGCCTTAGTAGACCTTGGCTTGTTGTCTGAAAAGAAGCTCGATTACTTGGCACCTGAAGCCAATAAACTAACCTGGGTAAGCAATTCTTTTCGCTACGTGTAATGTTATATATTACTAATGAACTTTTAGAGTGCGTTCTTGAAGCTCTACCTGAATGAGGGCAAGGCTCGCCCTGAAAATATAAGCACGCGTCAGACAATCATCCGCAAGTTGATCTCGCCCCCTAGCTTCCCCAGCAGAGGCTTCGATCAAGATAAGGTTCGACGTGTCTTGGAGGCTTTCGAGTGGCTCGGACTTATTTCCGACACCGAAGAGGTCGCCCTCGTTGACACGCCGATGGATGCTTTGTGCGCTCAATTGCTCAAGAAGTTGACATTCGAACCAAACGACCGCGACATTGTCATCTTGCACCACATCTTTGGCATTAAGTGGAGCGATGGTCGTCGTGAGACTCGTACCAGCACGTTAGTCGTGTACGGTGAGCCTGGTGGCGAGACAGCCATGTCTAAGACTGTTGGCTTGCCTGTTGCCATTGCTGCCGATCTGATCTTGAAGGGTAAGATCTTGATCTTATCTCAAACGTGTTTTAATCATGCGTTATTCAATAGGAGAGATTAAGGGCAGTGGTGTTGTTGGACCGACTCGCAAAGACATCTACAAGCCTATGTTGGAGGGACTTAAGAACGAGGGCATTGTACCCGTCACAAAGTCGTCTGTCTTCAACGTCACTATCTAAATATTGATGTGCATTACTTTTAATATACAACATTATTTACAATGCCTTGATAGATAAAAAAAAAAAAAAAGAAATGAAATTGATTCGTTCATTTTGTCAAGGTTTGTTGGTGATGTCATAAATTAGACTCACTCGACTTACAGGCGATTATTGCAATCTTTTTTATCTGAAAATGGAGCAGAAGCGACTACTGAACTGAGCATAAATTTTGCCTCTAGTTCGTTATTCTTGGTAAAAAAAAAAAAGTCTATAACATTAACAACACCTCAACATGACTGCCCAGATATTAAAGGTGCGTTTATATAGTGCGAAAATTATTAAAAAATTAGCTCTGACGCTGCAGCTACTCAATTTAAAGGTAATTCTCGTGGGGGACACTGGCAGTGGTAAAACGAGTTTTATGGAAAGATATATCAATGATCGCTTTGCGGGTGCATACAAAGCGACCATCGGCGTTGATTTTGTGAGTGGATCTTCCCAAGAAAAGTTTCCGTTACTAATCGTAGTTTGAATGTCTTAGCTTACCAAACAAGTAGAAACTCCCCAGAAAAATACTGTCAAATTGCAAATATGGGATACTGCTGGTAGAGAAAGGTTTGTGTGATCTGTCAATTTTATTTGAAATTTGAAATACAATGAATTTTAACTTCAGATTTGTATTGGTATCACGCCCTTATTATCGCGGTGCTGCTGGAGTCTTGATATTTTTTGATCTAACAAGGCGCGACTCGTTCTTAAACGTAAAAAGATGGTTTGATGAAGTCACCACGCACGCAGAACTACATCCGAGTCAAATGATTTTAATAGGCACTAAGAAAGATATGGTTAAAGAGCGACAGGTATCTTTCGAAGAAGCGAATGAACTGGCCAGGCATCTCGGAGTGTTGTTGTTTGAAGTCAGCGCTAAAGAAAACATCAACATTGAGGAGGCAGTTACTGCGTTAGTGTCTGACATTGAGAAACAACGAGTCGTGGAAGAGCCAAAGAAAATTCCGCTTGAAAGAATAAGGAATTCGAGTCCACCCAAACCTTTCTTCTGTTGTAGTATTTTGTAATGTAATGGAGGTAAAACTCAGTTTTGGTCAAAGAGACACTTCAATGCATATTATAAACCATTGATTTAAGTAATTAGTGACTAATCCGAGGATTTCGAGATTAGCGACAACTAATAAATTAACAGAATTGGATGGACATTAGTAATTAATATTTCGTTTTTTGGATACTACGTAGGAATGGTTGATAAAGAAACTATATTACAGTTTAATTAAGGCGAAATACAGCCAGATCTGCTGTACGGATTTAACGCCATTCTAACCAGCTCGGCGGGGCTTTAATCTTTTGCGTTTGATAAGACTTGGCAGATTTATCAATAGTCTTGCCAGTCTCTTTCAAAATAGCTTTGTCCAGTCGCTCGACTTTTTCTCGTTTAGTTCCTTCTGGATTCAATCCGCGTTTTTGTAGTTCTTCTGACAATTTAGACGAACTCATTGTTTCTGTACGATAGATAATCATCAGTATATCAGATTGGTAGGCAAGTGTCTACGATATTAGTTACCTGTGTCTAAGACGATTTTATCTTCGCCAAATACATCGTCATCAAAAATAGAAAACCCTTGAAAAACTTCAGTGTGTGGCTTGACTTTCATTGGAGACTCAATTTTGCGTCGTTTGGCAGGCTAATGATGATATAAGTTAGTGATTTAAGTTTCTTTGCGAAGCGAAAAAAATGTTTCGTTCTTACTTTTTTATTTGTGGGCTCGTTTTTATCGAAAATAATCACTTTAGTAGAGTCGGCAATAACATCGCCGAATTTAACGGCTTTTTTCTCCTTTTTAGCTTTAGGTTTTGCAACTAAATTTAAAATTAGATAAAGCATTAAAAAATCGGCAAGTCACTTACCTTTGGGTTTTTTATCGTCGCTGCTAAACTTTAAATCTAAAATATAAATTTTTAAAATTATTCCTAATAAATATCCAGGATTCTTTACCGTCAAATTGAGGCGAGTGATTTTCTTTATCACCACGAAAGTGTGCCAAAATAATATTAATTAATTTATCAGCAGTTCCTGTCGAGGTGAGGCCATTTTCTTTGCAGTAAGCTTTAAGAGCGGGAACGCTAAATTCTGCGAGATCTTCTTTGGCCATTAGCTCGTGAATATCTGCAGTATCTGATCTCTTTCGTTTTCCAGTAACTGTTGACATGTTGTTGTGTTATTAATGAGCACGCGAAGAAAAAAAAAAATAAAAAGATTTCAAGTAAATGGCGGCAAAAAATGGCGGGATTTCTTTCACAAGCACCCGGAATTTCCTGGGGGGTTTTTTGCGCGAACTCATGACTGAATTTAGAAAAACTTACATAGATACGTTAAATATTCTTTTTTTTTGGTCCTGACTAAAACAAAGTGCTTCTAATTATGTAAGATAAAAAAAGTAATCGATTCCGGACAATTTACACGTAGTAAGGAGTGCACTGAGGAATCCTAACTACTATCTATGCAAACGTTTATTTTTTACTCTTTATACAACTTTTTGCACCACTCTTCTGTTTTTTTTATGTAATAATCAGGTTCCAGCGGTGAGTAGTCTTGATAAGTATACGGTTTGTTGTCAAACACTGTGTTTTCGATTGACTTGGGAACGACACTTTCAATTTGCGTACCTAGAATACAATTAGTATACTTAACATTGTAATAGATAATTAATTTGGTAATTGTTGTAATTAATTGTCTAATAGTGCTCTCCTAGTCAGAATGTAGATGAAAAGACTAGAAAA
>Ga0209960_1004795_pt1 | contig 10057 bp, 18 predicted proteins | sample ThiBiot_500_plan_2_FD_183947 | JGI IMG/M metagenome (GOLD analysis project Ga0209960, IMG submission 183947) | Wastewater bioreactor microbial communities from Cape Town, South Africa - Thiocy_expt_500_plan (SPAdes) | ecosystem: Engineered > Bioreactor > Thiocyanate-remediating >...
TCATTAACAACTAAATAAATAATAGGTGTGAATCAATTGAAGGATTAAAAAATGAAGCAATTCTTGAATTGAAATCTTATTGTATTTTAGAATGCAATGATCAATGCAAAGAAACAATTGAGAAGTATCAAGAAATGGAATGTTTTAATGATCTTAAGAATTCAATTGGAGAATTATTTACCAATTCACTTAAATCATGTTGTGAATCAAATCACATTTTCTGTGAAGCATCTTCAAACTTAAGTGGAGGAGCTATTGCAGGAATTGTTATCGGATCAGTTGTTGGAGGTCTTTTAATTATTGGACTAATCATTTTCATTGTTATGAAAAGTAAATCAAAGAAGAATCAACCCAAGAAACTTGAAACAGATTCTCAAGTCGAAATGAAATAAATTAACAGTTTTTTGCATCCAACTAATTTTACAAAATTTTAAAAATAACCATTATCAAAGAGAACAGTACCATCTATTCATGAATCATTAAGCTAGATTTTTATAAAATTCATTCATCACTTAAAGATTCTCTTTGATCAAAACGTAATATAATTTGGTCTTCTCTTTAAACTTGGGCAAGCTGCAATCAGAGTCTAAATACAAAGATTTCGAATCAATGATTACATTGTATGTTCCTCATCATCTTCAAAAAAGCTTTGATATTATAATCTATTATATTATATTTTAGTTTTCATGAATGAATCAGTTCTTATCTCAAGGAGGAAAAACAAAAGAAGAAATTTTAGATACGAACGGTTTGTTGCGTGAGATGCTGCTCCTGATTGCAAATAAATTAACTGCTAATGCTTAACTCCTTTACTCTAAACTGAAGAAGAACAGGAAGAAGAAGAAGAAGGAAGAGACTCTTTCAATAGACCTATAGGTTGAAGTTACAAGTAATCTATTTCTTTATTCTTTTAATTTTAATTCAATTTATTATCATTAACAAATATTAAAAATAAAAGGTTTTTAAATTGTGAGAGTGGAGGATCTTGATCTTTTGGATCTTTTGGATCTTGAATGAAGGACATCAAACCTACTTTTCTTTGAACTTTTGCTATGCATAATCATTTAATACTTCAAAAGTTGATCAATGAAGAATAGATTAAAAGATTGAATAATTGATAATGATATGATTTGAATCAACTTTTCATCAAAAAAGAATATCACATTAATAATTAGAATTATTAGAAAAATGATTTTTTTTCATAGTTGACTTAATACTTTAATAATAAACTATCTCCAAATTATTATTCATTACTAATTATTAAATCATTATAGGTTTCATTCTTTTTGGATCAAAGCAAAAAACCCTAAAGTTCTTGTTCTTCATTCTTTGATGCTCATTGTTACAAGCAAGAGTATAGACATCCCCTGCCTTGCAGATCAAAACCGCTACGTTTAAATTTTTTTAAAGAACCAAACAACAAAGGTTTATTCCATATTCATTTATAATTCTTTATTTTTTTAAAAAAATGTACTAACATCAAACTTTTTCTTTTCATTTCTTTTCCTACAATTTAGACCCAAATCACCTTTAACAAATAAATAAACCAACAAAAAAGAAGTACCATGGACCAAAAACAAACAAAGAAATATCACCCATCAACAGAGATTGTTTACATAGAAGGGAATCCAGCTGATCCTTATAACCCTTCCTCTGTTCCAATTTATCAAACTGCAACTTTTAAACAAGTTTCAGCAACAGCAATGGGAGAATATGATTATACACGAAGCGGAAATCCTACAAGGTCACAATTGGAGAAACATTTAGCCAAAATTTGCAACGCAAATCATTGTTATGCAGTTAGTAGTGGGATGTCTGCTTTAGATGTTATCTTAAGATTTGTGAAATCTGGTCAAGAAGTCATTGCTGGAAATGATATTTATGGAGGTTTTAATTTATTACTTCCTTGTTTTTTTTTTTCCATATTGTAATTATTAATCTTTTTTTTTTTTTTTTTGAAAAATAGGAACCAATCGACTCTTAAAGTTTATTGAAGGACAAGGAATTAAAACACATCATGTTGATACTACTAACAATGAAGAAGTCAGAAAAGTCTTATCACCAGCAACAGCAATGGTCCTTCTTGAAACTCCAACAAATCCTTTAATTAAAATTGTTGATATTAGAGGTATTTGCGATCTTGTTCATGCTCAAAATCCAAATGGTAGTTTTTCATTTTATACTATTATCTTAAGTTCCATGATTATTTTGAGAAGAAAAAAAATAAATAAAAAAATAAAATAATAATAGCATTAGTTGTTGTTGATAATACAATGATGTCTCCTTATCTCCAAAAGACACTTGATTTGGGTGCAGATATTGAGTATCATTCAGGAACAAAATATCTCTCAGGACATCATGATCTCATGGCAGGAGTTATTGCTTGTAAAGAAAAGAAAGTTGCTGAGGTTTTTCTTTCTTTTCTTTTTATTTTGTATTCAATGACTTACCAATTTCTTTTGTTTTCCAGCAATTATATTTCATTATCAATGCTACTGGTGTAGGACTTGCTCCTATTGATGGTTGGTTACTTTTACGTGGAGTAAAAACTCTCAGTGTTAGAATGGATAGACAACAAGAGAATGCTCAAAAAATTGCTGAATTTTTGGAATCTAAAGGTTTTAAAGTTCGTTATCCTGGATTGAAATCACATCCTCAATATGAAGTATTTTTTTTTTTTTTTTTTTTTTTTTTTTTTTTTTTTTTTTTTTTTTTTTTGGTTCTTTATTTATTTATTTCATCATTTAAAAATTATTTATTTAGCTTCATCACTCACAAGCAAGTGGATCAGGTGCTGTTTTGTCCTTCGAAACTGGTTCAACAATGATCTCTCAAAAAATTGTTGAAACTGCAAAATTGTTTACCATTTCTGTTAGTTTTGGATGTGTCAACTCATTAATTAGTATGCCTTGTCGTATGTCACATGCATCAATTCCTTCAGAAGTTAGAAAAGAAAGAGAACTTCCAGAAGATCTCATCCGTTTATGTATCGGAATTGAACACGTTGATGATTTGATTGATGATCTTACAAATGCTTTAACTGCTGCTGAATGCATTTAATTTCAATGTCTTTCACTCCCCCTCATCCACAAAAATAAAAACACAAATTTGAAAATTATTTTTATTAATTACACTAGAAGATGGTTTTGGTTTGAATCAACAAAAGAATTTCTTCTCTTTTACTAAAAAGAAGTTAACTTCATCTTTTGGAGCTTGAAGAGCAATTTTCTTTCCTTTTGAAATTAGGAGTAATCCGAAACCTAGAGTGATGTTTGATATATTATTAGCTTGTTTTAAAAAAACGAAATCAATTTCTTACATTCTAAATTGTTACAAATTTGTTGGAACTCGGATGCTGTTAATTTTTTGAGTCCAGGTTTCTTTCGACAATATTTTGTGTATTGTTGATAAACCTATTTGAAATTTCAATTAATAAAAGATTAATAAATTAATAAATAATCGACCTTTGATATTTCTGTTGGTTTTTCAGAACATGCTAAGAGAGTTATTTTTTGATGAAGTGGAAGAGTTGGAATTTTATCTGTTGGTGATTGAGATAAATTTTTTGAAATGATTTGAAGAAGTAATGTTGGTGTGATTTTTGGAACATTAGGATTTCTTTCAAGTAAGTCAATACATTGTCTAATAATGAAGAAAAAGTTAAACATTTCAAAGAAAAAGAAAAAGAAAAAGAAAAAAAAATTTGAACCTACAAATATCAAAGACCTTTCTAAGATCTCCATGATTATCAAGTTTTACTGCTAATAATTGAATAGCCATATCATCAAATAATTTAGTCTCAGTTTTTACATTTGCAAGTTTCTTTTTAACAATGGAAGCGATTTCAATTTTCCCATAAGGAGGGAAAGGTAAGACATCAGATTTCCCTTTAAAATTAAAAAAAAGTTTTAGGTTAAATTTTTTAAAGGAATAAGAATAGAATATTGAAGCTTACATCCTCTTGCAATAATTTTTGAATGAAAATTTAAAGTATTACCAATTCCTTTATGATTTGTTATTTAAAAAAGTTGGAAATCAAATACAATTTTGATATTGAACAATAAAAAATATTTTACCAATAAGAATTAATTTTTCAAACGTTGTCATATTTAAAACTTCATCAACAATTGATTGTTCTAAAGAATCCATTTCATCCAGTAAAAGAACTCTATTGAAGTTTTTTTTTTTTTTGTCAATAAAATATAAAATAAAATAAAATAAAATAAATAAAAAATTTGAAATCAAAAAGAATAAACAAAACTTTAATTCTGAACTTTTTGAATCCATTTGAATTTTTGAGAAAGAGAATTTGGTTGTTTTACAATTCCATTCAAAAAATTTAACTTGTGGATACTATAAAAACAAGTTATTGAATGATTAGATTTTTTGTTATTTTTCAAAAAATGAATTGAAATAATAAATTTTAAAATAAAAAAAATTTACTTCTAACTCAAATTTTTTGAGAATATGTGTTGTTACAAAAGTTTTCCCAGAGCCTGGTTGTCCACCAAGATAAAGAGCTCCACCAGTGTTAGATTCAATATGTTGGGTTAAAAAGTTCTTTATAACTTCTTTCTCTTTGTCTCTCCCAATAATATCAAATTCATTTGAATTTAAGCCAAATTGTTTCTTTGCTTCACGATAAATATTAGAGTTTTCTACATTATTATTTTTTTTTAAAAAAATTATATTTTCTTGAGGTTTATTTCATTCCTTTTATATTTCAAATAAGTTCTGACAAGTTTTTCGACTTTTTCTTTCTTTTGAAGAACATTTTGAACATTTGAAATAAAGGTTTTCTTTTCTTTATTCTGAATTGTAATTGTTGGAATCTTTCATAAAGTTAAAGGAAGAAGAAGAATCAAAAGAAACTTGTTTGACTTGAAAATTACAAGAGAAAAACACTTCTTTTTCAAAAATTCAAATTTAAAGTTTGTTGAGACACATAGAGTTTAAATTTGCTTAACATTGTTAAATATGAAATAAAAATAGTTATACCCATCGTTATTTCAAATTGATTTCGAGTTTTATTATAAAAATCACAAAAAAAAAAAAAAAAAAATGGTATTTATACCAACAATATTTAAATTTGTAACGGTTTTTTTAGTCAAAAAAGGAAAATTCAAAAACAAGAAAAAAAAATTTTTTTTTTTGATTTTATTTTGCAATTTCAACTTCTAAAATGTTCATTATGGATGAGATGGACAGTAACAACTTCAAGATTTTGAAAATTTTGATAGATTGAAAGATGAAGATCAAAATACCTTCAACTTTTTGATTATTCTAATATTTGATTTTGATCTTTAAATAAATAAAAAAAAAAAAGAGAAACAAATTTTTTTCGAGTTTCAATATTTACAACGATTTGATGTTGGGTCACAATTTGGATACAAAGAAAATTTGTTTGAAGTGTCTTGAAGAGCAACTTCTTTTAAGATACAAGCACATCTTTGTTTATGAAGACTTGGAGAAAAGATAAATCGAGGTAAAGAATCTTGATTTGAACACCAAGCTTCTCCTCCCTTCTCTTGACTCCATTCGAAATTACAATTAGGAAACTCCTTCTCTTCTTGTTTAATTCCACTTTCTAAGTTCTTCTTTTCTTTAATTCCATTTTTAATTCTCTCTTCAATTGATTTCAAAAAGGCTGTTTCATGACCATGTTCATCATAAAAAGGTCCAATTAAGACTCCAATTTGAGTGTAATCCTTCTTATAAAATTCTCTCCATGTCTCAATTTCCGATAATTCTTTATCACTCAATCCTTCTAAGTTATCTGTGAGACCTGATTCTGAGAAATCACCTGTAATAAATGCTCGAGAACCATCTCTTCCTGTAAATCCTGAATAGCTTCCACCTGGACCATAAAGTCTTAGAACCTTTTGATGTTTCTCACCTTCCCAATCTCCTCTTGTAAGAAGAAATACTCTTCCTAATACTGATAATAATAATTGTTCATTTGATTTAGTTCCTGTTGCAGAGTATTGATAGAGTTCGCTTTTAGAGAAGATAACTTTCTCAGAACTTTTAGGATCAAAAAAATTTCCAAACCAAATAGCAAACAGGACTGGAATAGCGATGGCAAAGATAGCTAATAAAAATAAATCAATCAGTTTTTTAAAAAAGAAGGCTAATCAATTTTGAGCAAAAAAAGAAAAAGAAAAAGAAAATTACAAAGAAGCGAAAAAGAGCTTTGTTGTTGGTGTTGTTCTTTACTCATGTTGATATTACAATTAAATTTTGACTCCAAATATTTCTGGGAATTTTGCTCAAAGCATCAAACTTGAAGTTAACTTTGGTTACCTTTTATTTTTATTTTTATTTATTTTATATCAAAATTAATTACAATTTTCAATCAAATCAAATTTCCTCCAATCAGAAAAAAGATGATGAATTCGAAATCAAACATTATCAACTAATTTACAAGATTTAAAAGAATTGAGTTAATTCAAAAGAAATTGGATTTCTCCAGAAACTGAATCAAATGTTGTTGTTAATTGCAGAAAATCTAATGGTGATGATAATGATGTGTCTAAAAAGATCACAGCATCTCTTCTTTCTGGTGAAAGAAGAATTGATTCCTTATCTAATAAACTTTCAATCCAAATTCGAATTCCATTAGGTTTAACTTGATTTGAGATGTTTTGAAATGTTGAAATAGTTTGAATTGTTTCAATTTCTGAACGAAAATTAAAATTTAGAAGAGTTTCCTATTTTTTTATTTTATTTTTTTTTGAAAATTAAAGAAAAGAACTTTGAATTTAAGAAAAAAAAAAAAAAAATCACGATTGAAGAAACTGATTGATATTCATACATCCAAGTCAAGTATGAGGTAACTGTTAATGGTTGATTTAAACAAGCAACATCATTAAATCTTGAATATTCAAAATCACAAACATTCTTCACGCTATGAATCGGTATTAGTATTAGGAAAAAGAAAAGAAAAAAAAAAAAGAATTCAAGAAACTAAAAAATAAACGGTGCATGAGATTTAAAGAGATCTGAGAAATAAACAAGTTCAGCTTTTAAACAAGCAGATTCAGGGAGGAGGAGATAATTTTCAGAGAGGTAAGGTTTTAAATGTGAACAAATAAACCAATAAAGAATATAACTTTTCCAAGGTAAATCATTTTGAAAATTGAGAGAAAATGGTTCACTCATTAATAAATTAATTTTTTGTTGTCCAAAATCTTCTAAAGTCACATCAAATGGTTCTTTATTGATAAATTGAATCGGAAATGATTTTAATCTAGAAAAGAAATAATGAAAAAAATTAAAATAATGAAAATTATGAAAATAAATTAATCAAAATAATACTTGGAAATTTGTTGAAAATGTTTAAAGCAAGCAAGGGAACTTTCAATTGAATATATTTTCTTAAATCCAATTTCAGCAGCAAGTAATGACAATATAGAGCTATCACCAATATCTACACAAACTAGATCCTTTTTTTCATTAAAATACTTTATCAATATGTTCTTGAATGTTTTCTCCCTTTCAATACAATTTAATTCTTTGATTCTATTTGGAGAAAAGAAAGTATGATTTTGACAAGTACAATTTGGAAAATGGTCTTGGTCCTTTTCTTGATCTTTTTCAATAATCTTAAAAGAAACATTATAATCATTATGAAATGCCTCAATTTGAATATTTTCATTTTTTTGAACTTCCAAAACATTTCTAAAATAATGTAGATATTATGAATTTATGAAATTAAAGATTTTTTTGATTTTGAGGGAAAAAAAATACCTAAAAAATATTACAGATTGCATCCAATGATCTCTCCAACTAGGTTTAATTGAGATTCCATTTAATCGATCTTGATTTTCATTTTGAATTGTATGTCCATTTTTTTGATTAAAAAGAGGAGCTGTTGAGAAACTAATATTTTCAGTCAAATACAAATCCCACCAAAATAATAAAATATGACACTTTCCATTTTGAATAATTGGAACTTGAATCTCTTTCCTTTTGTTGAATTTTAATTTTAATGATAAATTTTGAAAAAAAAAAAAAAAAAATACATTTCATCATTAATGACCTTTTGAAATTCAAATTCAAATACTTTGAATGGTTTTGACAATGGAGTTAGTAAATTTTTTAAATATGATGCTTGAATATTGAAAGGATGTGGTGTTCCAGAACAATTCATATTATCAAGTCCTACATTTAAAATTGAAGGAATATCATGAAACTTTCTAATTTCATCACTTTCAAATAATTGTGCGTAAATGGTAGCACCAAAAGGTACAACTATAGCATTTTCAGATAATAATTCTTTGAGCGCATGTCTAATACTAGAAATTTTATTTATTTTCTTAATGAAACTTTATATATTGGAATAAAAAATGAAGAATAAATTAATTAATTACCAAGGAATAATTCCTTCACCTAATAATTCAGAATCTAAAATTTCAGTTATTAATACATCAGCTCTTTCATTTACATCTAATATTTAAGTTAAATTCTCAATTAATTTTCAAAGGAGGTGAATTAATAGAAAAAAGAAAAAGAACCTTTTCCTATTTGAATATCTGTTGATCTCTTTGAAATCACCTAATTTTTGATAGTTTTAATTTTAATACTTTCAATAAAACCATCAATTCATATTTTTAATACCTTAATAACTTGAGAAAAATTGTTCTCTTTAATCAAAGCTTTTGCTGCAAAGGCCATTGGTTTATAAACTTCACAAGCATTCACTTTCTTTGCGCCTTTCTTTGCAGCCATCATTGAAAGCAATCCACTTCCAGTCCCAATATCAAGAACTACTTTATCTTTACATACTTGAGAGATTGCCTATTAAATAATTAATTCATTACTTTGAATTCTTCCTCAATATTGATTGAATTCATGAATTAATGTTATCAATCAAGCATAATTAATTTTTCAAACAAAACAAAATCTTCAAAGAATTACTTGATAATAACATTGATTCCTTTCATTATCATTTAACATATCCTAATAGTAATAACAAATAAGTAATAAAAGTTAATTGAAATAAAATTTTTTATGTTTCATGAAAGAGTTAATGAATTTTATACCAAATGCATTGAAGCAACAACTCCATCATTAGTACCAAGTTCTTCTTCATCACTTCCTTCTTCTTCTTCTTCATTTCGTTGAGTATTTGCAATCCATTCAACCTTCCCTGTTAATGTACTTCTCTTTGCAACAAACATTGAGAAATTATTGGGCTAAAAAGAATGGTAAAAGAGGAGTTGGCTCGCAGCCTTGAGATTTTTTTTTTTTTTTATGATTTTTTGATTTTTATTGATACTACTTTTGAATAAATAAGTTGGAAATGATTTTATTTTATTTATTTTTGATTCTATTATAAAACAAAATGAATTTTTATTAATGTTTTTACATCCTTTTCCTTTTAGCCTTTGTTATTTTTTTTTTCAAAAAAAAAGAATTAGTTAGATTTTTAGAGATTGGAAAAAAAAAAAAAGAGAAAAAGAAAAAGAAAAACTACTTGGTAAAGTCCTGTGTAATATCCACTGAAATACCAAGCCATTAATAAATTACTTAAGTCATCATCGGTTGTTGGTAGAGCTTGATTAAGAGAGAATATTAGATGAGAATGGAGAACTATTGAAACAACAACAACAACAAAAAAAAAAAAAAAAAAAAAAAAAAAAAAAAAAAAAAACTTGGAAGCTGAGGTGGTGGCGGTTGAAAAGTTGACTGAGAAGGAAAAAATTGAGGAAATTGAGGAAATTGATGATATGAAATTGGAGGTTGTGTTTGAGTTTGTGGAAATTGTGGATACTGAGGGTAAGTATATGGATTATAATTTGGAGTTTGTGGATAAGCAAATGATTTATATGGATCTTGACTTTGATCTTGATTCTATTATTTGGTATATAAGATTGCATGTTTTCAAAAAAAAAATAATAAATAAAAAAGTAAATTAGATAAATAAATAAAATAAAAATCTTACAACAAGATTTGGTGTCGTTGAATTTGGAGTTGTTGGAGCCATCTTCAACTTTTTTTTTGGAGTTGGGGTTGATTCTACTTCATTCTTTTTTTTTTTTTTTTTTTTTTTTTT
>Ga0209960_1004798_pt1 | contig 10053 bp, 12 predicted proteins | sample ThiBiot_500_plan_2_FD_183947 | JGI IMG/M metagenome (GOLD analysis project Ga0209960, IMG submission 183947) | Wastewater bioreactor microbial communities from Cape Town, South Africa - Thiocy_expt_500_plan (SPAdes) | ecosystem: Engineered > Bioreactor > Thiocyanate-remediating >...
TTGTTTAAAAATCATTTTTCTATAATCCTAGAAAGTTTCATATTTATTCTGTTTAATTGAAGAGAGTTATTTCATTTTTACGATGCCTCACTTTTAATTATAAAATTTATAATTAAAATTTTTTGTTCCCCTCCGCCGCCATTTTTAATTATAACCCTTGCCAGCCAATCAAATATTTTTGAACGACTCTAGTTTTTCCAAAAGGTAAACTTCTATTCTAAAAAATGTTTAGTTCGATAAGAAGAACTTTCATTTTTTTTTCTTACAGAATCGTTTGAGAGTAATTCTCTTCGATTCTTTTTCTTTTATCAAACCATAACTGAAAAAAAATAAATGATTCTTATAATTCAATTACCTTCAAAGTAAACATGTACCAAAGTTCAACCAACCAAATTTTTTTTAGAAGTCATTTACAAAGAAAAATCTCAAATTTCAAATTAATTTTTTTATTTAATTCAAATGCTGGAAAAATAATTGAGACTGGTTAAAAGGCAAAGAACAAATGAAGGCAAAGAGAGTCGAGATTTCAATTTTTTTGAAAAATTTTCCTAATCCTTAGCTAAAACTCTAAAACAAGAACTAAGGCCAGCCTGCAACACTTAGACTGGATCAAATGTACCTAGATGTGCGAGGAACTTTTGCACCATTTGAAAAAGTTGATGCAGAGCAAGAAGCTTCAAAAGCCAAAAAAGAGGACCGTTTGCTAATGTCCATTAGATTTCGTGATGTTGCAAAAGCTTTGTCCACATCTGATTATCCCTGCCTTCGTATTTTAGAAGAAAAAAAAAAGGATCCACTGAATTGTCCTCAGGATAAAGTGTTGAAAAATAAACTATTCAATTTGTATTTTTGATTTGAATCTTTTTTTTTTTAAAAAAAAAAAAAAAAAAAAAAAAAAAAAAAAAAAAAAAAAAAAAAAAAAAAACTTATAAAGAAGAAGAAGACTCCACAGATGATGAAGAATTTGAAACCATCATTTAATAATAGTTTCACGATTTCAATGTGTCCAATCCCACAAGCAATAAAAAAGGTGTCTAATTGTAAGTAGTAGTACTATATATTAGGTCTGATAATGTTTATGGAGGTCTCTGGATATTTTTGAATTTTTATTTTTGTGTCTGGAATTAATTAATATTTTTTGTGAAATCTTATTATCACTAAAATATATTAACCACATACAACTTATTTCTCATTTAAATATTTCTCTCATATAGTTATATAATACAATCTCATACTTATAAATTTGCAATAAATTTTATAAAAAATGGCCGACAGACATGAACTTGTTAACAATGAATCATCAAGATATTGCATTATCAAAAATGCATTCAATCTCGACAAATTGACAAGTAAAGATTACAAAGATTTAAGATCATCTTTATCTTTAGCTATGTTGAATCCTGAAGAAAAGATGTTCATCAATACTAGTCTCAAGAATAAATATGTTGATAAAGAAACATCAATGTCTCCTAAGCAAATCTTCTGGGTTGTTAACATGATCTTACGCCAAGATGTCTGGGTATATTATGATCTCAGACATGATCTTGATGCAATTTCTGCTGATCAAGTTCAAAAAATCAAGAGCATCAATATTGAACATGTTCTCTCAAATTCAAAGAAGACTTCATTTCCTAAGTTGAACTAAGTCTCTATGATATATAATGATAGCCATAACTTGCAAAACAATTAATTGAATTCGTAAATACATAATCCAAAAAAAGATAAGAATAATCGATAAAATCCATAAAAAACATCAAAAATATCAAAAAATCCAAAAAATATACAGAATGCCTATCTGCAAGTTATGGCTTATTTTTTGACTATTTACAATAATCACCTGATTTATTGACATCAACTCTTTGATCCTTGAATAATAATTTCACGATTTCAATGTGTCCTCTTTGACACACAATCCAAGGAGGTGTCCAACCAGGTTTATTGGCTTGAAAATCCTCGTCATCCTCAATTGCAACTTTTGTTCTGCTTTGACAATATCTCCACTTAATGATTCTCCCCATTATCCCCTCTATTAATATCAACTCTTTTATCATTTAATAATAATTTCACAATTTCTGTATCTCCATTTTGACAAGCAATATAAAAAGGTGTTTGATTATCATTATTTCTTTCAGTTATATCAACTCTTTCATCGTTTAACAATTTTTGGTCCTTCGTTTACATCAATTGTATTATCCTTTAAATAAATAATTTCACAATTCCAATGTGTCCTTCTTGACATACAATATAAAATATTTCCAGTTAAAAGAGAGGTTAAGTTGTGTATTACCAAGTAATTTCTTAACCTCTTCAAGATCTCCATTTTCACAAGCATTAGAAAGTAGACTTTCCTCTTTAGCTAATATCCCAACATTTGATTGATTTTGATTATCTCTTGGAATTTTTTGAAATCATTGTCTTTGATTTTATTTCTTCTCTAAGTGGAACTGAAGGAATTTGGAGTCCAAACAAAGACTTTTGTTGGAATGATCTTTGTGGAGATTGAACAAGTGTTTGAGAATGAAAACTAACTTTTATTAATGGGAAAAGAAATATTGAAGATTCATTGATTTTAGAGTATCTATTAATATAAAAAAAAAAGATTATGCAAACAATTATAAGAATGAAAAAAAAGTTGGTTAAGAATAAAAATATCAAAAAAAAAGTACCTTGATGCAACAAGTTTTTTGAATCTCAAGAAATGAGAACCTTTTGTTTTTAGAAAAAAAAAATTAATAAAATAAAATAAAATAGCAATGAAAAATTATAATGTTAAAAAAAATACCATACGAAGCATTACTGAGTGAAGTAACAGAAAAATATATAATCTGCTCTTATTTATTGAAGGTCTTGTGGTGTCAAGCTTAAATCATCATACAAATTCAAATCTATTACCCCAGATCAAACTTATATCGGTATTAATTAAAGATTATGCAAACAATTATAAGAATAAAAATATCAAAAAAAAAGTACCTTGATGCAACAAGTTTTTTGAATCTCGAGAATTGATATCAATGTAAAAGGTCTCAATAATACCGAGAAGAGAAACCTTTTATTTCACTGGCTGAAGAATTTCGATGCTGATGTATACCTCCTGCAGGAAACTAAGTGTGGTTCGATAGAGGAAGATTGAATGGAATGGTAAGGCCTGCTGGTCCCATAATGGAGTTGCTGCTCTTGGCTCTGCTGTCTTATTTCATCCTAACAGCAAACTGGACATCACCCATTCCTTTGCTTCTTCTCAAATCACCTATGTTACAACTACCTCTTTTACATTTTGTTCAATCTATGCTCCGCCCATTCCTGGAGAAAGAGATCACTTCTTCCAAACTACTTTGTATAATACTCTTGCAAATATAGTACTTCTTTCACCTTTTGTTCAGTTTATTTATGCTCCACTTCCTAGCTTCCTCTATTGAACTGCATTGGGTTAAATTTGTCCATTTTTTTTTTATGAAAAATGACATTTCTCTTTCAACTCAATCTCTTGTTTCAATGAATGGAATCAAACCAAGTTTTTTTTTTAAAAAAAAAATCATCAAAAAAATAAAATTAAAATAAAAGAAAGACACCATCACAAAAAAAGAAGAATTTAATAATAAGTTCTAATGTCTATAATGTCTATAATAACTAAAAATCTATATCTATGTCACAACTATGCACAACTTTTTTATATTTCTATGATTTTGGTTTTGTTTTTCTCCAAGGGAGTTTTTTAGAGTTGAAATTGGTGGATTAGATTCACAATAAGGGATTTATAGACCCAAACTTTTCCTCTCCGTCTTTTGAAAATGACTCCCGTTAAACCTAATGTTTGAACTTTGCAGATCTCAATTTCCCAACGAATCTTTTCATTATCTTTCATTGTAAAGCAATCAAATAAGTAGCCTTCTGGATTTGAAAAAGATATCTGATTTTCTTTTAATGTCTTCGAAATTTCAAGTGCAACAGCATTTGGATGTTTCGTGGAGGTTGTATCAACATTGAAAATACCTGATTTTTTTAAAAAAAAAGTTAATATTTCGCAAATTAATTGAAAGGAAAAGAAAGAAAGAAAGAAAGAAAGAAACCTTTTATAACTCTTAATTTGATGGAATGTTCTGAATCTAAAATAAATTGTTGCTCCATTGGAGAAGGTAAATAAGGATCGGTATGAAGTTTAAGAGGATTAGGTTCTTTTTTTTGTTTTTTGACAGAAGTTTCTTGAGCATCATTATAAAATCCTTTTTCCTTTTGAAAAGCAATTAAAGAAGATTCCAAATCTGGTCCAAGACTATGTCTAACTTTCCTATTAGATTTAAAATTGATAAATTAATTTTGATTTGATTCGAAAAAAGAAAGAAAGAAATTTTTTTAACTAAACCTTCTATTAGGTTCAATAGGAGAGAGTTTTGATTCATTGTTATTGCTTTGTTTCCCTGAATCAACATGTTTTAAACTCTTTCTTCTTTGTGAAACGAAAAATGAACGTTCTTTTGATGTTGTTGATGGTCTTTCAGAGTGCTGAAAAAAAAAGAAAAAAAAAAAAGAAATATCAATAAGAATGAATTAAATGAGATAGCAGAAAAGAAAAAAGTGTATGAAAAAGAAAACTCACTCTTCTTCCTTTTTGTAAATAACCTTTCAGGCTTGTCATAAATGAATTTGAATTCGAATTTGAATCAGGATTTTCTAAACCAAAATTAACAAAGGTGGGATCTTGAATATTTGGGACAAAGAAATTTGGATCTGATTTTTGATAATAGTTATCAATTGGTGAAGCAGGGACAGAAAGGCTGGGATTAAATTCCGGATTTAAATAATCTTCTTGTTGGTCTGCATTGAAATATAGAGGAGAAATAACATTTGATTCTGAATTTGGATGAAACAAGAACTCTTCATCAGCTAATGACTTGAAAGTAACACGTTTTGAAGATGAGGCTTGTGAGTTGTTAAAATCATAATTTGAGAAAGTAATTTCATTTTGATATTCCTCTGAAAAAGGTTTGAATTCCAAACTTTTTCTAATTAATTCTTCCATTTCTTGGTCTAAGCTTTCACTTTTGAAAGGAAAAAAAAAAGTTAATTTCAGAAAGAAAAATCTTTTTTTTTAAACAAAAAAAAAAAAGAGAAGGAAAAAATCTTACTTTGAAGATTTTGGTTGGGAATCATTGAGCCAAGGATGGTTCCAAATTTCATCTATTGTCAATCTTTCTTTGGGATTCAATTTCAAAAGATTAGATATTAAATCTTTGCTTTCTAATTTTCATTAAAGGATAATGATTATTATAGAAGGTTAAAATATAAAAATTTGGAGGGAAAAAAAAAAGAAAAGAAAAAAACCTGGAGAAAAAAAGTCGGGAAGTTCGTATTCTGCTTTCAAAATTTTAGAATATAATACAGCATTTGATTCATGATCAAATGGAAGATGTCCTGCAAGTAACGCATATAAAATTACACCAATAGACCAAATATCGACTTCACATCCAAAGTATTTACTTCCTCGAATCATTTCTAAAAAAAAAATTGGTTAGTTTATCCAAGAAGAAGAAGAAGAAGAAGAAGAAAAAAGAAGAAAAAAGAAAGAAACCAGGAGCAGCATAAGCTGGAGAGCCACAAAATGTTTCAAGCATTGAATCTGGGCGAATGATATTTGAAAATCCAAAATCAATAATTTTAATATCAAGATTTGCATCGAGTAGGATATTTTCTGGTTTTAAATCTCTATTTTAATTTTAATTTTTTTATTTTGAAAGGAAAGAAATAAGGAAGAAATAACTAGATTAATGAGAAAAAAAGAAGAAAATGGGAACCTATGAATAACAGAGTGAGAATGACAATACTTTAAAGCCAAAATAATTTGTTTAAAAATGCGCTTTGCTTCTTTTTCCTTAACACGTTGTTGGTTTACAATATAATCAAATAGTTCTCCTCCGCTTGCATATTCAAATACCATATATAAATGAGTTGGGGTATCAATTACATCATATAATGTGGCGATATGAGGGTGTTTTAAGAGTTTCACAATCAAAATTTCTCTTAACACTCTTTTCATATTATCTTTATCAGCAATTGATGTTTTCTTTAAGCATTTAACTGCGAACTAAAGTAATAATTGAATTAATATTTTTGTTTTTGAAAGAAAAGAAAAAGAAAAAGAAAAGAAACATGTTCTCCTGTTTTGATATTGACAGCTTTTCTTACTTTTCCAAATGTTCCTTCTCCTAATATTTTCTCAAACTTGTAATCTCCAACTCTAAATCATTTATTGGTTATTAATTAATTAATTTTGAAAATCAATAAGATATAAGTAAAATAAAGTAAGTTTACCCTTTTTGTCTTTGATCTGATCCATTTAACCAAGCATTTCCTGGGCTTGTAATAGGAGGAGAAAATTTTTGAAGGGCTTCATCTAAGTTATGTTTTTGAATAATTTCTTTCAAAGCAAAAATTTTAATTGATCCTTCTTCAAAACGAGTGAAGCTTTCAGTTCTATGAGGGATTGCTTTGGTAGTAAAGGATTGATTTTTAGGTTTTCTATTTCGAATTTGATATTGGCCATGAGTATCATGATATTGAATTCCATTTTGGTTTGAAAGGTCTAATTGATAAGAATTTTGATGATAGAGATCTTGTTTCAAATTTTGGTTTTGGTCTTGATTTTGATTCATTAAATTGTTGTCATTATTTTCATTCTCTATAGGACTATTCTCATTTGATTTTAATGTAAACCCATTGTCTAGAAGTGCAGAAAGGTCATTTTGAAGCCATTCTCCTTGATTCGTATGATATAATACAGGGTTATAATAATAGTTATCATAAAATGGGTCTTGTGGAAATTGATTAAGATGAAAACAATTCTCCATTTGGTCCTCCAGCATCACTTTGCTTTCAAAACTGTGAAATTGGAGACTTTGTAACAAACCTAAATGGCTATTATATTTTTTTTAAAAAAAAATTTAGTTGATATGTATTTAAATTTTAAATTGAAAATTGAAATTAATTAGTCCCAATTTTGAGGGTGAATACGTAACTAATTAATTAACCCAAAAATTGAATTTTTTTTTTTTTTTTTTTTGGGTTTGTCGATAATTAATTTAGTGGACAGTTAGTTGAGAGAATGAGAACATAACTTTATTGATCGTTTTATATTATTTAATGTTTTATTCTAATTCAATTCAAATGAGTTATTTTTTTATTGATTAATTTGATATTTTATGAAGTTTTCTTTCAGCTTCTCTTTTATTGTAAATGAAAGTCTCAATTCCAATTCTTTTTTTTTTTCCTTTCTTCTTCCATTTTAAATTTTGTTTCAAATTTTAAATCAAACTTTTTTGATCCATTTTATTTCTAATTTATTTATTTCTTTATTGATATTATTTATTTTCTTGAGTTCATTAGTATTCTTTAAAAAAAATTAAGAAATTTGAAGAAGAAGAAAAAAAAATTTTTTTTTTTTGGAACAAAATTTTTTTTTTTTCTGAAATCTCTTTTTTACGCCGGAATTTGTTGCAATTTTTAAAAATATTTTTCAAATAATAATGATAAGAATTATTTAAAAAAAAATAAAGAATGAGAATTTTTTTTATTCAATCAAGTAATTACAACATTCATAAGTTGTGAAATAACTTTAGTTATAATAATGTTATATTTAAAAGAGGTTTGTCGACCATTTTTTTTTTTTCAAATCAATTTTTTTTTTTTTTTTTTTTTTTTTTTTATTTTTTTTTTTTTTTTTTTTCTGGTTTATATACTTTTTTTGGGTTCTAATCGATGACTGAATTGATGACCAATCGGATGATGGTATTGATTTATTTGATTGAAAATTTTCATTCATGGTTTTTTCAAATAAATCAATTTTGAAGATTTTTTTATTGGAATTTGGGTATCATTTGATTGATTGATTCACTTTTTGATGAATGAACATGAAAGTTGAACTTTAACTTTTTTTTTTTTTTTTTTTTTTTTTTCTAATATCAATACTTTGGGAAAAAACAACCAAACCCCAGAATTTGAAAGAAGAAGAAAGAAAAAAAAAATCCATGTGGCTCAAATGAATTGTGAAACTTTTTCAAATCAATGATTTCGAATTAGAATACTTTTTGCCAATCGCTAGGATAATATCATTTGGAATTCAATGGAGTGAACAAAATGCACACCATTGTAGTGATGAATCATTTATTGAAAGATTGTGTCACTTTTATTTTTTTTGAGTCAAAAACAATTGTGAATACCTAATTTATTTACAATAAGATCGAGTCTGACTTGTCAATTAATCCTTTTTGAGTTAATTTGAGAAACTTAATTATTCATATCATATCTTATAGAATTCAAATAATTATGATGAAAAGAATTGATGACTAATGAATCATTCAATTGAATTCAATAGTTCCAAAAATAATTTCTAATTATAAAAATATTTCAAAAAGTTGTTCATAAACCAATTTTCAAAGTTCGAATTCCATGGAAAATTGAGCCTGCTTAGCTCTAGTGGTAGAGCGTCGGTCTTGTAAACCGAAGGTCGGTAGTTCGAATCTGCCAGTAGGCAGTCCATTGGACATTTTTTTTAATTTTTTTTTTTTGATTTTCTTACTTCACTTTGATGAAATAAAATAAAATAAAATAAAACAATCTTTTAAAACTTTAAAACAATTAAATTAACAACCAACTTTATTAACTTTATCATCTTCATTTTCAATTCTATTATAATGTCTTTCATTTCTGTCTTGAAAGGCAAGCAAGTTGGAATAAGTTTTGTTCCTTCCGTTACACCTAACATCTATCGCGTTTATCAAAGTGCTGAGGTTATATGGGAAAGCCAAACATAACTAGTTCTGATCTCTATGTTTCTTGAGGATATAATGATTGAAAATCCATTTAGAATCAAGCCAATATATTTGATTTTTCCCCAGTGTTTTCTTTCCTCTCCAGGTCTTCAATTTTTAAACTCTTAATTTCTATTTATCCGAATCAAATTGTTAACATAAACTTCACTCGTAGGTTGGCCAGACAATGTTTTGCTTGTTGGGATGAAGATATGTTGGAGGATGGTGAAGAGTTTATTATTGGTTCTTCCTTAGTAAGAAATGAGATCCTGAAGTCCATGAAGCTAGGTAAAACAATGGGCACTGCTTCATTGCTGTTATCCTCCTCAACATTTAATCTCCTCTTCAACCAAAGTTCCTTTAAATTAAAAAGATCAATTGCAAAATATGCTCAAATAGCATTTTCGCCTCCAGAAGAGATAGATGATAATGTTGTAACTTTTATCCAAAGTCATTCAAGGAAGAGCTTGAATAAAATTCAGGAGGGAGACTCCAATTTACTTGAAGGTTGGCAAGCTCAGCTTCATGAAGCAAATTGTTAAAAAATGGAAGGAACAGGAGCCAAATAATCAATATTTAGATCGGATTTCTATTGAAGAAGCAGCTACTGTAAATTGTGAAAAAGTGAAAATTTTTAGTTTTGAGCAAATCAAAGAGCTGGAACAAAAAATTGGTAAATTTATGGCAAAAAAACTCAAAGGGAGAGAGACGAAGAGTCCATCTTTTTTGATCAGAGAAATCTTTTTTAGATCTTCCTTCAACTCCAGAAGAACCAACTTTTATCATTAAATATTCTCCTTCCACTTCAAAACTTAAAATCAAATTTTCATATATCATTTGTATTTAATTTATTATAAACATATGTCATTAATAAAAATCAAATCAATTTTTATTTTTTTTTTATTTTTTTATTTTTATTTTTTATTTACTCATTTATTTGAGTTTAAATTTTGATGATAATGTATCAAGTTGTAAATAATAATTTGTTGATTTCCTATTTTACATCCTTTTTCTTCTTTTGATTTTGAAGCTTCAATTTTCTTCATTTTTTTGATTATCAGTTACAAGTGTTGGTTCAAATTCATCAACTCCTCGCATTGTGAACTCCCTTGACCCTTCTTTTTTGACATCATGAGTTCTTGATTGCGATGATGAATTAGAACTATTTTGTTTTGAGGAATATTTTTTTTGGATTCTAATTTTTCTCCTTTCAAAATTTCTATTATTTTTTTCAAAGTTTCTATTATCTTTT
>Ga0209960_1004800_pt1 | contig 10051 bp, 8 predicted proteins | sample ThiBiot_500_plan_2_FD_183947 | JGI IMG/M metagenome (GOLD analysis project Ga0209960, IMG submission 183947) | Wastewater bioreactor microbial communities from Cape Town, South Africa - Thiocy_expt_500_plan (SPAdes) | ecosystem: Engineered > Bioreactor > Thiocyanate-remediating >...
AAAAAAAAAAAAAAAAAAAAAAAAAAAAAAAAAAAAAAAAAAAAAAAAAAAAAAAAAAAAAAAAAAAAAAAAAAAAAAAGTGAAATAGAGGGCAAATAAATTAATATAAGAAGAGAAAGAAATTACAGCTATCGCTGAGCTACAAGAAAGAAAGAAAACAGAGGCTTGAATTTGGTGATCTCCATAATTTTTCATTTTTTATTTTGCCATTTTTTTTTCGCCATTTTTTTCTTCTTGATTTTTTTCTTTCCTCTTTTTCCATCCCAATTCAACCATCCATCATTCAATTACTTCATTTTTTTTAGATTGAAGTAATTGATTGAAATGGATAACTGAGTCCTTTTCATATACTTCAATCATTCAATCATTAGTTTTAGCAAATTTTTTTGTTAGTGAAGATGTTTTTGTTTTGGATTTTAGTTTGGAGGAAGTGTGATCGAAAAAAAGTGGCGAAGAAAAACAAAAAAAAAAAAAGGTTTCAAATTTATTTATTCTCAATGTTGTTGTTATTCTCAATGTTGTTGTTGTTATTGTTATTGAAATAAGAAAGCGAACTTTTGAAAAATAGAAAGAGAATTCGAACTTAATAAGATACACTTCTTGATTTCATTATGTGTAAGAGATTTTCAAGAGGTTTCAAAAAATTCAAGTTTGATTTGTTTGTTTGTTCAAGTTCTTTGTCTGATTTTTTTTTTTTTTTTTTTTTTTTTTTTTTTTTTTTTTTTTTAAAAAAAAAAAAAAAAAAAAAAAAAAAAAAGTCCGGCCTTTAATTAAATCAGGAGAAAGTCAGTTCTAGCTCCCAATTGAGCATCCTCATCGATAAAAAAAGAAGTTTGATTTCATTTATTTTTAATTAAATTTCTTCCTTCAATTTTTTTTTATTGTTTCCACAATCAATTAGAGATGCTTTGCTTCAAGACTCTCCTTCTCTTCCACTTCCTGCTCCAACTATCCTTTGGTTCATCTTCACTTCTATTTCTCTATTTCTGTATTTCATCAACTTTGATATTCAATTTTTTTTTTTCTTTTTTCTCCAAACAAAAGGAAACTTAGATTTGAATGAACAAATAATATTGGGAAGCTTTTATAATTCATTAACATCAAGTGGAACCTTAAATTGGAATACTTCAAATGATTTATGTGGTCAAACTGGAGTGATTTGTGATTCTTCAAATCCTCAAAGAGTTATTGAATTGTATTTTTCCTTTTTTTTCTTCTGTCTTTCCCTTCTTCTTCTAAAATATGTTAAACAAATTCCAACATTACTTCTTTATTTTGAAAATAAGAACACTTAGTGGAAAGTCACTTCAAGGACCGATTTCATCACAATTTGGATCTTTAACAAAGTTACAAAAGCTGTATATTAACCCACACTTTTTATTCATTTTATTCATTTTTTGATAAAACAATTATCTAATGGACTCGTTTCCTCATTCAATAAAAATAATAGAGATATCTTTTATAATATATTGACAGGAACCATTCCAACTCAATTTGTAAAGCTCATAAGTTTACAGTATCTGTAAAAAAATTAGACATATTTTTTGATTTTTTTTTTCTGGGGCATTAGGAAAATTTCAATGTTTTCAATTTTTTTTTTTAAAAAAAATAGAGACCTCGCTTACAATCAATTTTATGGGACAATTCCAACTCAACTTGCAAATTTAACAAATTTACAATATTTGTAAATGATATACCTACTCTTATTTCATTTTTGTTTTAGCTTTGACTTTATTTTCATCATTTCTCCATTCTGCTTTTGTTTATTTGTTTTTTTCTCCAAAAAATGGCCACTGAAAATAAAAAATAAATAGAAGCACCTATAACAATCCATTTTATGGGACAATTCCAACCGAACTCGGGAGTTTATCAAATTTACAAGAATTGTAAAATATTCCAAATCAATATTTTTCTGATGTAAAAATTAACTAAGAACAATAGACACCTCTATTCCAATCAACTTTCAGGAACTATTCCAACCCAACTTGGAAATTTACAAAATTTAACAGTGCTGTAACAACAATATATTTTTATGAATAATATTTTCTTTTTTTCCCCAACTAATGGAAAAAAAAATAGATATCTTTTTTCAAATCAACTTTTAGGGACAATTCCATCCCAACTTGAAAAACTAACTAATTTACAAAAACTGTTCGAATAAATTTATTTCACAAAGAAAAATCGCATTTATTTTTCAAATAAAAAAATGGATAAATAATAAAAATAGACAACTCAATGGTAATCAATTATCAGGAACCATTCCAACACAACTTGGTAATTTAAGTAATTTACAAATCCTGTATGAGAACAAATTTTATTTCATTTTGATGTTGCATGATGCTAACATTTTCTTTCTTTTTTTGTTTTAAAAAAAAAAGATTTCTCAATTCGAATCAATTTTATGGACCAATTCCAACCCAATTCGCAAAATTAACAAATTTACAGCATCTGTAATTAACACAATTGCTTCTTTTTATTATTCTTTTCCTCGCTTCTTTTTTCTTTTTTCTTTATTATTATCTTTTGGGCACCATCAAAAAAAAAAAGATATCTTTATTTCAATCAATTATCAGGACCGATTCCAAATCAACTGAAGAATTTAACAAATTTACAATCTTTGTAAAATTCTATAAGACTTTATTTTCTTTATTTTCTTTAAACAATTCCCACCGTGACTCCGGACCCTTTCTTCTTCTTTTTTTTTTGTGAACAAAATTTTTGATTTTCTTTTTCTTTTTCCCAAAAATTAGCTATGTCCAAAATAATCAATTCTCAGGAACGATTCCAACATTCATTTTAACTTTAAATTTGCCATCAAGTTTATTGTAAGAAATCTCTTTTTTTGAATCAAGTATTTAGTTTCCTAATCATCAAAATTGACAGATATCTTTCATCAAATTATTGGGATTGTCCAATTCCTTCTTATACATCTCCTTTGAATGATTATTCGACAACAAAAGGCCAATGTGGTAAGTTATTTTTGAGGATTACAAAGATGTTTGAGGGAAAAATAAATAAATGAATAGATTCAAGTTGTCCGATTAGCCAATGTTTAAATAGAGGAAAATGTTCAACAAGATTAAATGGAAACTTTTATTGTGAATGTTTCCCACCTTCTTTTGGTGTTCAATGTGAGAGTGGTGAGCTTTGATTTTTGATTTTTATTTTTCTTTTGGTTATTTTTTCAATTATTGAAAATGAAATGAAATAAAACATAGGAGGATTAGAAAGATACGAGCAAACAATTTTAGTAAATTTTTATAATGGTTTAACATCCAATGGAAGTTTAAATTGGGATCTTTCAAATGATTTGTGTGGTCAAGATGGTGTGGTTTGTGATTCTTTAAATCCAAAAAGAGTCATCCAATTGTAATTTTTTTCATTTCTTTATAGAAGTTGATTATATTTATTTATTTATTTTTTAAAAAAAGGGATTTGAGTGATAAAGGACTTTCAGGACCAATTCCAATCCAACTTATATACCTATCCAATTTACAGACTTTGTATTATTTTATTTGATTTTAATCTTTTTTTTAAAAAAAAAACAAAACAAATAACTTAAATACAAATAGATATTTATCATTAAATTATTGGGAATGTTCAATTCCAGATTATTCTTTCATTTCATCAAATGATCATTTCAATGTCTCTTCTGAATGCCGTAATTTTTTCTTTCATTTTCTTCCTTTCAATCAGAAATAACAACACAAATAGAAATGAGTTGCCCAGTAAACCAATGTTTAAATGGGGGAAAATGTTCAACAAGATTAAATGGAAATTCTTCATGTCAATGTTCTTCTTCTTTTTCTGGAATTAATTGTGAATTAGGTTCTTTTTTAGTTTTTGATTTTTCTTTCTCGGCTTTTTTTTTTCTTTTCTTTTTTTAAAAAATAAATAATAATAATAATAATAGGAGGAGGAGGAATGGATTCCAATGAACAAACAATTTTAACAAATTTTTATAATTCATTGACATCAACAGGAACTTTGAATTGGAATGTTGCAAATAATTTATGTGGTCAAACTGGAGTAACTTGTGATTCCTCAAATCCAAGAAGAATCACCACATTGTATTCGCTTTTTTCTTCCTTTTTTCTTTTTTATCCAAATAAACAGAGTTTTGAGATTGATGTTTCATTCATAAATAGAGATATCAATTCACGAGGACTATCAGGTACAATTCCAACCCAATTCGGAAATTTAGTAAAGTTACAATTGCTGTAAATCATGACATTTTATCATCTTTCATTTATTTTGTTTTAATGATCATTAATTTATATTTTTTACATCAATAACAACAACAGAAAAAAAAATAAAAATGTAGACGCCTACAGTCCAATCAATTTTATGGGTCAATTCCAACTCAACTTGGAAATTTACAAAGTTTACAACAGCTGTATAAGAAAATAATAATAACATTATCTCCTTTTCTCAAAAAAAAAAGATAGGTATCTCAATTCTAATCAACTTTCAGGAACCATTCCAACTCAGCTTGGGAATCTAAAAAGTTTTCGATTTCTGTAGAATGCGATCAGCATTTCATTTCATTTCATTTTTTATTTATTTATTTTATGAATCTATTTTATATTTCCTTTGGGAATTGAGAAGTAAAACGAATATATAAAAATAGATCCCTTCACACCAATCAACTTTTTGGGACAATTCCAACACAACTACAAAATTTAACAAGTTTATTACATCTGTAAAATAATATTATTCTTCATTTCTTTTTCTTTCTTTTCTTTTTCTTTCCTTTTCTTTTTGATTGAAACAACAAAATAATAGACACCTCTATTCTAATCAACTTTTTGGAACAATCCCAACCCAACTTGGAACTTTAACAAGTTTACGAGAACTGTAATTTTATTTCAATTTTTCAGTATAGGAAGAAAAAAAAAAAACCATAGTCGACTCCAAAACAATCAATTATCAGGAACGATTCCAACATTTGTTTTAACTTTACCATTGAATTATTTGTAAAGAATCACTTTCAGAATTTCATTTTAGAAATTAAATTTCATATTGTATTTGAAATTTTGAATAGATATCTTGCATCCAATTATTGGGATTGTCCAATTCCTTATTATACCAAAACTAGTAATGATTATTCATCAACTAAAAGTCAATGTGGTAAGTTCTTTTTTTTTTTCCAAGAAATAAAGAAATAAAGAAATAAAAAAAATAAATAGATTTGAGTTGCCCAGCCAATAAATGTTTAAATAATGGAAAATGTTCAACAAGATTAAATGAAAATTTCATTTGTCAATGTTCATCACCTTCTTTTGGTATCCAATGCGAAATTGGTTCATTCTCATCATTTTTTTCTTTCTTATTTTATGAATCTTAGTTAATTAAAATGGAATGAAATAAATGAAAATAGGAGGATTAGAAATTGGAGAACAAATAATTTTAACAAATTTTTATAATGGTTTAACATCAAATGGAAGTCTAAATTGGAGTACAGGAAATGATTTATGTGGTCAAACTGGGATTGTTTGTGATTCTTCAATTCCTAAAAGAGTTCTTCATTTGTATTCTTTTTTTAATTCACATTTTACTTGAATTCTTTTTGAAGATATAATACAGAAAAAAAAAAAAATTAAATAGAAATTTGAGTAACCAAGGACTTCAAGGTCCAATTCCAATCCAGCTATTAAGTTTTCGGAATTTACAAAGTTTGTATGCTTTGTTAGCATATTCAATTTCATTTCCAATTTCGTTTTTTTTGATGAGATTCTGAATTTCAAAAACCAAATCTGAAATCAATAAATCAATAAATAACCAACTAAATGATAATAGATACATATCATTAAATTATTGGGAATGTCCAGTTTTTGATTATTCTTTCATTTTATCGAATGATTATTTCAATGTTTCTTCTGAATGCCGTAACTTTCAATTTCCTTTCCTTTCCTTTTTTTTCCTTCATATAATATTCTTATATTTTTTTTCGAAAAATAATAAATTCGATAGAAATGAGTTGCCCAGTAAACCAATGTTTAAATGGAGGAAAATGTTTAACAACATTAAATGGAACTTTTTATTGTCAATGTTCCTCTTCTTATTCTGGAAACAATTGTGAATTAGGTTCTTTATTTTATTATACTCTTTTCCTGAACTTTGATTTTCTTTTTTGAAATAAATAAATAGGAGGACTGGATTCGAATGAACAAACAATTTTGACAAATTTTTATAATTCATTAATATCAAAAGGAAGTTTAGTTTGGAATATTGCAAATGATTTATGTGGTCAAACTGGAGTTTATTGTGATTCTTCAAATCCTAAAAGAATTATTCAATTGTATTCCTTTTTTTTTTTTTTTTCTCTTTTCTCCTTTTTAAAAAATTATTCAATTAATTGTTTATTTTCTATTTCTATTTCTTCTCTTTTGAATAAACAATAAAATAAATAAATAGATCATTCAATTCACTAGGACTTTCGGGAACAATACCAACTCAATTTGGAAGCTTAGCAAAGTTAAGATACCTGTAAGCATTTCTTTTTTCTTCTTCTTCTTAAAACTTCCTCAAACTTTTCTTCATAGGCTTCTCTACAATAACCAATTATCAGGAACAATCCCAACTCAATTAAGAAATTTAACAACTTTAGTTTCCTTGTAAGAAAAAGCCATTTCGAATCAAATAAATTAAACGAAAATAATATTAGACAACTCCAATACAATCAATTATCAGGAACCATTCCAACATTTATTTTAACTTTACCATCAAATTCTATGTAAGATTTTTTTTTTTTTTTTTTTGATTTAAAGATGAATTAATTTTCAAAAATTTGAATAGATATCTTGCATCAAATTATTGGGATTGTCCAATTCCATCTTACACACTTACTTCTAATGATTACACCACAGCTAAAAGTCAATGTGGTTCGTAAATCTTTTGATTATACCACACAAAAACAAAATTTTTTGGTCAATGAATTTTCGAATAAACTAATTAATTGATTAGATACAAGTTGTCCAACAGAAAGATGTGAAGTAGGAATGGTTTGCTCCACAAAATTAAATGGAAATTATATTTGTCAATGCTCTTCATCCTCTTCAAATCCTCAATGTAATACTGGTTTGATTTTAATTTTCCATTTACATTCTTGTTTTTCATTGTTCAAAATAAAATAAATAAAATTAATAAAAAATAGGAGACTTAGAGATTGGAGAACAAACAATTTTAACAAATTTTTATAATTCATTAACATCAAATGGAAGTCTAAATTGGGATCTTTCAAATGATTTATGTGGTCAAACTGGAATTGTTTGTGATTCTTCAAATCCAAAGAGAATCATTCAATTGTAATTTTTCTTTTTGGATTCTTTGTAAGAATATAACATAAACAAAATCAAATAGAAATTTGAGTAATCTAGGACTTTCAGGACCAATTTCGACCCAACTACTAAGTTTATCTTATTTACAAACTTTGTATTCTTCAATTTCAATTTATTTATTTTTTTTTTTTTAAAAAAAAAACCAAAATCAACAAATTCAAATGTAAATAGATATCTATCATTAAATTATTGGGAATGTTCAATTCCTGATTATTCTTTCATTTCATCAAATGATTATTTCAATGTCTCTTCTGAATGCCGTAATATTTTCTCTTTTTTCTTTTTCTTTTCATCTTTTGCTACTTTCATTTTAGCAAAATAATAAATTTGATAGAAACAAGTTGTCCAATAAATCGATGTGTAAATGGAGGAAAATGTTCAACAAGATTTAATGGAAATTATTCATGTCAATGTTTTTCTCCGTACAATGGAAATAATTGTCAATTAGGTACTCTTGGTATTTGAATTTTTTTTTTTTTTTTTTTTTCTCATTGAATACAAAAACAGGAGGATTGGATTCAAATGATCAAGCAATCTTAGGGAATTTTTATAATAATTTAGCATCAAAAGGAAGTTTAGTTTGGAATGTTTTGAACGATTTATGTGGTCAAACTGGTGTTTATTGCGATTCTTCAAATCCTAAAAGAGTCATCCAATTGTATTTTTTTTCCCCTAATCAACACAATTTTTGTCTGTATAATTTTAATTCATAAATAGATCTCTTTCTAAAGGACTTATAGGGACAATCCCAACTGAATTCGGGAATTTAACACAGTTGCAAACGCTGTAAATAATTAACTATTTTATGATCTTTCTATTCATTATGTTTTTAAACAAATCAATCAAATTCACAACCTCAAACAAACAAACAAAAAAATCGTGATATCACAGATATCTTTATTATAACCAGCTTTATGGAATAATTCCAACCCAACTTGGCAATTTAAAGAATTTACAATATTTGTATGAAAAAAACACTCAATTTCTTTTATTTTTCATGATATTTGAGGATTTTTGAACAATAATTTTTTAAATCATAACCCATAATTAAATAGACATCTCTATAGCAATCAACTTTCAGGAACTATCCCAATTCAATTAGGAAATTTGACAAGTTTATATCAGTTGTAATATTGCAATTTACTTTGATTTTTTACCCTATTCTATTTCAGAAAAAAAAAAAAAAACTCTACAATAAAAAAAAAAGATATCTCAATTCTAATCAATTCTCAGGAACGATTCCATCTCAATTCGTAAATTTGACAAGTTTAACATCCTTGTAAAAATGAAAATTTATCATCGCCTTCATTTTTTTTTTTTTTTTAAGCAAAAAATTTGATCTAATAACCGAAATCATATAATAGCCGACTCGATAACAATCAATTTTCAGGAACGATTCCAACATTTGTTTTAACTTTACCATCAAGTTTATTGTAAGTCATTTATTTTTGAACTCAAAACTTGTTAATTATTTTTGAACTTAAAGATGAATTCATTTTCAAAAACTTGAATAGATATCTTGCATCCAATTCTTGGGATTGTCCAATTCCCTATTATTCTCGTTCTTCAAATGATTATTCAGCAGCCAAAAGTCAATGTGGTAAGTCTTAGAGTTAAATATTTGGAACATAAAATAAAATAAAAAAATAAAACAAAAAATCAAATAAAATAGATTTGAGTTGTCCAGCCAATAAATGTTTAAATAATGGAAAATGTTCAACAAGATTAAATGGGAACTTTTATTGTGAATGTTTCCCACCTTCTTTTGGGGTTCAATGCGAAATCGGTTCACTTTCATTATTTTATTTTATTTGTTGGTCATCTTTGAATAAATGAAAAATAGGAGGATTAGAAATAGGAGAACAAATAATTTTAACAAATTTTTATAATTCCTTAACATCAAATGGAAGTTTAAATTGGAATCTTTCAACTGATTTATGTGATCAAACTGGTGTTGTTTGTGATTCTTTAAATCCAAAAAGAGTTACCCAATTGTAATTTTCTTTTTACTTTTCTTTTTCTTTTTTTTTTAAAAAAAAAACTTTAATGAAAAAACTTCGAAATCATATAGAAATTTGAGTAACAAAGGACTTCAAGGTTCATTCCCAACCCAACTTATCCGTTTACCCAATCTACAATCTTTGTAAATATCTTTCTCCCTTTTTTTAAAAAAACAAAATAATAACAAAATATATAGATATTTATCATTAAATTATTGGGAATGTTCAATTCCAGATTATTCTTTTATTTTATCAAATGATTATTTCAATGTCTCTTCTGAATGCCGTAATAAGTTCTTTCCTTCTCTTTTTTCTTTTTCTTTTAGTCTTTTGCTACTTTCATTTTTTTTTTGAAAAATAATAAATTTGATAGAAACAAGTTGTCCTGCTAATCAATGTGTAAATGGTGGTAAATGTTCAACGAGATTAAATGGAAATTATTCATGTCAATGTTTTTCCCCTTATACCGGAATCAATTGTCAAAATGGTTTTTATTTTCTGAGTTTTTCATTGCGATTCTTGCCAGAAAATAAATAAATAAATAAATAAATAAATAATAGGAGGAATGGATTTGAATGATCAAACAATTTTGACAAATTTTTATAATTCATTAATATCAAAAGGAACTTTGAATTGGAATGTTGCAAATTTATGTGGTCAAACTGGGGTAACTTGTGATACTTCAAATCCAAGAAGAGTCACACAATTGTA
>Ga0209960_1004801_pt1 | contig 10049 bp, 10 predicted proteins | sample ThiBiot_500_plan_2_FD_183947 | JGI IMG/M metagenome (GOLD analysis project Ga0209960, IMG submission 183947) | Wastewater bioreactor microbial communities from Cape Town, South Africa - Thiocy_expt_500_plan (SPAdes) | ecosystem: Engineered > Bioreactor > Thiocyanate-remediating >...
TATCAAAACCGTTTTTTTTTTTTTTTCATCATCATCTCATCTCATCATCTTTTAATTATCAACACCCTTTTTTTCTTTCTTTTCTTTCTTTCATTCTAAAAAAAACTTAAAATACAAAATACAAAAAATACAAAATAAAAATCAAAAATCATTAGAGCAATGTCTGTTGTTTCAGCTTGAGAATTGGAGTATCCAAAAATGTTTTTGATCCTCTTCTTTCCTCAGGTGGAGATATCGAAAGAATAGATTAAACTTTGTTGTTGTGTGCTATTGCTTTTGACAATCACCTCAGTTGATCAATTTTGGATAAAGACGACATTAAAACATTTATCACTAAGTTTGGGTCATACTCTCGATAGTTTTATAGGATTTGGAACCCAAGCTGAGGTCCACTTCAATTTCTTAAGTACTTTAAAGTGCAGGTTTCAAGAAGAATGCTTTAGCGTATGCAATGAATGATGGCGTATCATACATAAGCCTTGCTTTCATTTTTGCCTGTCCCTATTATTGTTGGTATATACGCCACCAGAATGGCTCAAAGTTTAACCCAAGCAGGTTTTCAAAGATCCATTGAGTCCCTTTGTGGTCATGCTTTTCGAGGTACTACTCTCTATTTGAAAAAAAAAAATAATTAAATGACATCTTTTAATGGTAGAGTCCTGGAAGATGTTGCTCCAAACTCAAGCTTTTAGCCCCTATCAAGAATTTTTTATTGTAAGTGACGGAGAGCTTTTTCTTTCAGTGCTTCAGGAGTCCAGCTGGATTTGAGCATTTGGGACAGCAGAACTCAGTGTTTCTAAGTTGAGGAGTTCGATATCATAAACAAGTTTCTTTTGGAAAGAAAAATCCATTTCATTGTCTTTTGCTTCATGTTCATTGTCAGTATATGGAGGAAGAAAATGAAGGTCGTTTTTTGAGTGGATTGATAAAGAAAGTGTGGTAATAGGTCTTGTTGTTCTGAGCCTAAGTTCTGTTTTCCTGAACTTCTTTATACAACAATAAATAATAATTGAAATTTGTTGTTTGTTCTTCGTCTCATTTTTAAAAAAGAAAAACTTAGAAAAGAAAAATAAATAAATAAATAAATAAATAATAAATAATAAATAATTTTTTTTAATCACGCATTTACAATAATATACAAAGGAAGTGTTTGACTTTTTTCAAAGACAACAATTTCATCATAAGAGTTATCAAGATCAATTTCACCTGGAAATGGATAATGGTGTTGTTTATCCACTATTTGTTCATTTTATTTTGATTTAGAGGATCAAAAGAAAAGAAAAAGAAAAGAAAAGAAAAGAAAAGAAAAGAAAAGAAGTTACCTAAAGCAAAATGAGATTGGTATCCTCGTTTGCATTGCAATCCATATAATGTACTTCTTTGTGTTTTTTCAGAAAATAATAATGGGTTGACACCATCTGCGAGTGTAAATTGGGGAGGTTCAATAGCTGGATAACTATTTCCTACTATGGTCACTCCAATTACAAAAATTTTTCCATCAGCTTTTTTTGAAAATTTTGCATATTTTGAAGCATACTCAAATGATGTTGTAAAATAAAATCCTGTGATATTTATTTTATTTATGATTTTTTCAAATTTTTGAGAAATGGAAAAAAAAAAAATAAATAAAATAAAATAAAGATGAACCTTTTCCAAAGAATCCTTGATCTGTTTTCCCTTTTTCTCCAAATCCACCAGAACAAATTTTCCAAGCTGATTTATTCCTAGTTCCATGAATAACTGGAAGAACAAGTGCCTTAAATTTTTAATATTAGTTCACTCGTTCCAAAAAAAAAAAAAGAAATGAAAAAAGTATAAAAAAAAGAGCCAAAAGAAAAAATAAAATAAAAGTTACTTGTCCCCAATCATATAAGCCATCAAGTTTAAATGATGAAATTTTGTGGTGTAATTGTTGAAGCACAAATTCTCTTTTCTTTTTTCCTTCAAGTGCTTTCCAATCAGATTTTTTAAATCGATTTGGAATATTTTGGTGAAGAAAATCTATTCTCTTCCTTTCAGCTTCAAAATATTTTGATAAATTTGGATTATGAATTGCATGAACTGTTTTGATTGATTGAATATCTCCTCCAAAAAATTCAAAGATTTTCTGAAATTGTTCAAATTCTTTTGAATGTTTGACACTTCCATCTTTAATTATCGTCAACTTTGAGAAGGAATCAGGATAAGGTGCAAAACCTGGAACTAATTCCCATCGATCATCCATTGATGAATTGTGCCAATTTTGGACTATAAAGAAGAAGAAGAAAAGTGAGAAAATAAATTAAATGAATAAATTTTTTAAATAAATAATAAATAAATAAACCAGTGATTGTTCGACTTCTAACTCTTAATCCTGCTCTTGTCAATAAAGACTCGGGATTTAAAGGAAGTTGAGTTATTGGGCAAACCAAAGTTCTTTTTGTTTCACTCTTTCCCAATTCTTGTTGACATCTCTCAATTGAAATTAATCCATTTTCATCATGATTAGATCTAACCATTTGTTTCCAAACCATGCTTTGATAATTTTCAGCAACAATTTCAATGTTTTCAATTAAAATATCCATTAATTCTTGACATGAAATAATATCAATCCCTCTAATTGTGATTGACAATATATTTGTTACTAAATTGACTTTAATTAATCCTAATACATCTTTTTTAATAATTAATGCTCCAGTTCTCCAAACCATTCCTTTGTGAATAAATAAATGAAGTCTTGTAATTAATCTTCCAATCATTTCTTTAAGGATCAAATTATAAGAAATAATCCTTTCAATTTCAATATCGTTGCCAAATAAGTTATTTTTCCAATATTTTAATAATGAAGTTGGTTCTCTTTCAGGTAATAATGATGGAATAATACATCTTCTTTTCCAAAAATCTGGTTCATATTCATCATCATCATCATTCATAAATCTATTTGAATCACTTTCGATACTAGAACCAGTATCTTTTCTTCTAATAATTCTTGATTCAATGGATGATTCCAATCCAATAGATTGAGTCATCGTCCTAACAACAAAATTTTTACTTAAAACAAAACAAACTTCAAATTTCTCCATCAATTGAATTAAAATTGGTGAGATATCAATAAAATCCTTCCAAATCAATTTCAAATCTTGATGATTTAAAATTCCATCTTTACAAAATAAATTAACTAATTTTGGATTAAATAATTGAGCAAGAATATCTTTTGTTAAAAATCTTGGTTCCAAAATAATTTTAGTTGATAATTCTTGAGGTTTTTGAAAATAAACACAACTCCCCCAATTATGAAGAAGGCATAGTGCTCTTTGTGCAAATTCAAAATTAATTTCTGCATTGAATTGAGTTCTACAATAATCCAAAAGAATTTGGATGTCTATTAATGGGAGTTTTTCATATTTTTCTCTCAATTCAAGAATTGCTGATTCAATAATTAAATGATCTCTTGTTACTTTTTCACCCATATAAGAATGTTGAAGAGCTGTTTCAATAATAATGTCTTTCAAAGTACTCACATTCTCCAATGTCTCGCAGCTCACTTCAACATATCCAATATTATATTCCAATTGATACTTTCCAACAATTTCCATAACTTTACGATGCCTTAACATGGCTTCATCTTTCTTAACATTTGAATGATCCAAAAAAGTTCCAACAATAATGGTAGAAAAATAAGTTTGACCAGATCCATTGTTAGACTTTGGTAAATGAGTTGATAAAGATTTTAACCAAAAACTTAAACTTTCAAGTCCAATATCACCTTGATCCATTCTCCAAAGAACCAAAAATATTGATCTTGCTGATAAAAAATATTGGTGATTGTAATAATAATCATGTTGTCCTGCAAAATCCCAAACTGTAAGTGCCAATTTTGAATCTTCCTTTTCATTTAATAAACTTGGATGATCCAATAAATGAGTTTTAATATCAATTCCATGAGTTGCTGAATTAACGATTGTCCTTTTTATTCTTTCTAACCACATTTGCTTGATTTTTTCATTTTCACAATAAAGCTTAATATTTTTTAATTTAGGATCTATTGACTTTAAAATAATTCCTAATGGTTCTTGATCATCGATTTTCCAATTATTATTCAAAATATGTTCTTTATGAATTTCAGTTGTTTGTTCATCTTTATATTTTCGAAGTATTCTTCCTTGAAGTCTAAAATAATAACTTGTTTTTTTCACATCACCTTTTGTTTTCATCCATCCAGTTAAAGGAAATAAACAATCAATTAATGTTGTTTTTCCAATATTTTCATATCCAACAACCATTAATTTTGTTCTATAAAGAGATCTTGATTCTGGTGATTTTATTAAATCCAAAATATATTGAACAATTTCTTTCGATCCTTGATTTTGAATTTCAATTGGAATTGATTGTATTTTATCGTTTGGTTTGAATTTTACATCATCAATTCTAAGAGATTTTATTATTTATTTTATTTTATTTAGATAAGAAAAACAAAGAAGAAGTGACAATGAAAAAAAAGAAAAGAAAGAAAGAGAGAAATAAAGATAATTACTCTATATATTCTATATTATCTTTGGAATGGTCAAGATTCCATAATAATGCTTGAATGATAGCTAAAGCACCCGTTTTAGTTAAACCAGTATTTTGTAAACTGGAAATGAAAAAAAAAAAAAAGGGAAAGGTCAGCTTTTTTTTTTCAATAAATAATAATGGTAATTAAACAGACATGATGGTCTTCAAATTCTTTTCATTTTTGATTGCATTTGCAAGACGATTCATATGTTCTTCTGAAAGTAATTCATCTTTGATCCATACATATGAAAATCTGAAACAACTTTCAATATATTTCCATCTGGTCTCCTCTTTTTTGAATGAATGGTAAAATAAAATAAAAGAAAAGGAAAAGGAAAAGAAAAAGGAAAAGAAAAAGGAAAAGAAAAAGGAAAAAATAATAAAAGAAAAGAAAATACCATTATCATAAACTTTTAATAAAGAAAGAACTTCTTTGTTCTTTGTATCATAAATTGTTTTCCCTTGAAATTTTGCACGAATATTGACTGTTCCATTTTGAAATAAAAGTTTAAGAACTTCAGGACTTGATTGCGCAATAAAAAGAAAACATTTGTTTTCTTTGTTTACTAAATTCACATTAACATCAGGACATTTCAATAACTCTTTTGTGACTTCCAATTTCCTTTTCTCCCAACTAATTATTAATGGTGTATCTCCATTTTTATTTGTTTTATTGACATCTATCCTTTTATCCTTTAATAAATGTTGAACAATTTCAAGATGACCTTCTCGACATGAAATAAAAAGTGCTGTTTCATCAAAACCATTTTGTTTTTGAACATCAATTTCATCATCATTGAGAAGTTCAATAACAACTTTCAAGTGATTATTTTTACATGCAATAAAAAATGGACTTTCCTCAAATAAATTGGTTTGATTTTTTTGAATCATTGGATGTTTTAATAATTCCACAATAACTTCAATATTTCCTCTTGAACATGCAATAAAAAATGGCGTCATTTCTTCTTCTCCTTGACAATTAACATTTATGCCACTCTCTTTGAGATATTCACTAACAAGGTCGTGTCTATTAGCGGCACATGCTGCAAAGAATAATCCATTCTTTTTCTCACTTTCAGAAAGTTGAAGGATTGGATTTGAGAATAATTTTTCAAGTTTTTCAATTGCTCCTAAAAATATTGCTTCTTTATATAAAATCATCATCTCATCCAAGTTAAAATTTTCTAAATTTATTTGATTGTTGATTAATTGAGTTGATTGATTATTTTTAATTTAGTAAATTGAGTTAATTCAATTTTTTGACTGTGATTCTTTTTTGATTTTTTTTGTTTCTTTAAAAAAAAAAAAATTCTCACCCGACAAACCAAGTTCATTTCTTAAAGATATTAGAGATTTTTCAGGATCATTTGCGAATACTTGAAGAAGCTCGATAACTCCCTTATTTTTTTTTAAATCATGTCCATTTGCTTCAAAACCTGTAATATTTTGAAAATCCAAGCCAACTTCTCTTCCACTTGCAATGATTCGCTTCAATATTCTTAAATAGGATACCTCCAACAAATTAAAAATTATTGGTTCTTTTGTTTCTAGACTTTTAACAGTCAAATCCATAACATCATTTAATAACATTGGTGAGATAATTTCTTCATCTTTATTCCTCGCCGCTTCCTTAAAAATTATAGTTTTTTCCTTTACTGTTAAATGTTCTATTTTTTTATTATTATGATTTAAAAATAAATTAAATATTCAAAATAATAAAAATTAACCAGGTAAACCAAGTCCTTTTCTAAGTTCTTTTCTTGCTTGAATTGGATCTAATAAAAATTTCCCAAGTAATTGAATAAATTTAACAACTTTTTCATTTATATCTTTGAGTTTTTCGAGTGAACTTTTTGCTGATTCAATAATTTTTTTTGGGACTTTTCTTCCACTTGCAAAAATCCATTTCACAACATCAATATGTTTGAGATTACATGCTTCAAGAAAAGGATTATGTTTTGATGCTGCAAAATTAGTTATGATCCTTTCATTCATCAACATAGATTTGACGATTTCTAAATGCCCTAATGCACAAGCTGTGTAAAAAGGGAAGATTCCAGCCAAATTTGTAGAATTCACCAAAACCCTTGGATCTTCCATTAACACCTCAACAATTTCTAAATATCCATTTCTACAAGCAACTTCTAAAGGTGTCAAAAGTCCAAAATCAAACTCCACTTCTCCTTTATTTAAATTGATATCTTTTTTTTTCAATAATTCTTTAAGTTCTTCAACATTTGGTTTTCCTTCAAGCCCACAAGCTACAAACAATTCCTTCCTTCCCATTGTTGTTTCCTTAATATATCTTGAGAATCAATTGAAATCCTCTCAACTAATTTCAAATCTAATGAGACTAATTGGCAAGATCTTTCGTTTGATGTTGAATAATGTCCAGTATTTTTCTATGGAGATTCCTTTGAAAACCTATTATTTTCAAGAGAAAAAAAAATTCAGTAAAAAATAAAGAACATAAAATCGAATAAATACAGAGAGAATCAGAATTGAATCAAATAAATATACACATCTGTAATATGAATCAGAAGGCATTTTTGAAACAGGGGTTGCAAAAAAAAAAAAAAAAAAAAAAAAAAACGCCAAAATTTTCCAATTTCATTGATTCAAAACTTAACAATAGAGAATCTTTCATCTTCATCTTCAAAAATCAAAATGAGAGTAAAAATCATTGAATCAATGAAATGAAGCATTTCAATTCTTATTCTTCTTCTTCTTCTTCTTCTTCTTGAGCGAAACTTTGAAACGGTTTCAGATTTTTTTTGTTTTTGTTTTTTTTTTTTTTTGCAAGTGTTCTTTTTATTTTTTCCACCCCTAAAGTTTCTTACAAAAAAAGATATCAAAGATATCTTTCAACACCACCAGAAAACAACATTCACTTTTTTCCATTTGATAGATTTGAATTTAATTTTTTATTTTATTTTTATAATTGTACAATTTTTTTCCTTTCCAAATTCCAAAGATTTGTGGTGATAGAATTCCAATTCATTCCAAGTCCAAGACGATCACAAAGAAAGGGAAGTTCAGTGTCTGCTTTTTTGAGATAGGCTTGAGCTTTTTGCAATCTCACTTGATGGTTTTGGAATTGATGAGGTAGATGTTGAGAAATTGCCAAGAATGAAAATTGTTCAACTTCGAAATGATATTTGAGATAGGATAATACAATGATAGATGAAATGTAATTTAAAACATCTTGAAATTTTGATACCCCTACATTTATTTTATTTTATTTTTGAATTAATTTAGGTTGGAAAATAAGAAGAAGAAATGAAGAGAGAAAAAAAGAAACCAAAAGATCTTGCTCCACAATCTGTCAATAATTTTTCGAATCGAGAAGAAGAGATATGAAAATAAGATTCTAAGGCTGAGGGAATCCAAAATCCATCCTAAATATTTTTTGTTTTCAAAATCAAATAGAGAGAGAGGAAGAAAATATGAAAAAAAAAATACAATTGATTGAAGACCAATTAAATTATTGAGTTCGATATTGGTGAGTAATGATTTCCTTTTTGAAAGACATTGAAATACTTGACCTTTATCAAATTCATTTACAGAAATCTAAAGTTTGTTATGTATATTTTTTATTTGTTATCATAATTGTTGTAAAATAAGTGGTTTTTACCATTACTTCATTCTCAATTTGAGGTTTCTTTCTCTTTTCCATCTCCTCTTTTTCAACTTCTTGAGCCCAATTTTTTGAGAATTCATTGCTCTACATTTTTTTTTTAGAAAAAAGTCATTAAATGAAGAAAAAAAAAAAAAAGAAAAAAGAAACATTAATACAATCTGCCCAATTTTCTATCATTGGTTCTGATTGAGGTTCTGAATTAAGATTATGTTCTGTGATAGCCCAGATTTCAGGAGAATTCAAATGGATAATAGTTTCATTTACTCTAGTATCAGTGGGTTTTTTGTCTTGTGATAAGAGATCCTAAATAAAATTTGCAAAAAAAAAAATTAGAAAGAAAAGGAAAAGAAAAAAGGAAAGAAAACAAAAAAAAAACAAAATAAATAAAATAAAAATAATGAAAGGATTTACAAATTTAGTTTCAGGAGTATGAAAAGTGACTTGCATTTCTTTCATCTTAATTGCTGATGTTTTTTTAAAATCAATGACTATTGTTTTTTTAAAAAAAAAAATGTTAATTTTTTTTTTTTTCATAAATTACGGCAAAAAAAGAAAGAGAATAAGAATTAAATAATACCACTCACCCAACTTGATTCTCCTAAAATACTTGGATAGGTCATTTGATACAATCTGATCATTTTCAATTTGGGAAATTTGGGAAAGTAATTATAAGCAAGAATATCTCGAACGTCTTGGGCAGAGCTTAATTCTATTACGGCAATTGGTCGAGGAGTTCCATCAAAATTTTTCACAATTTCAAGTTCGATTGGATGATTCTTTGAAAAGAGTTTTAACAATTCTTTTGGTTTAGTTTTAGGTGGAAATCCAGAAAGAAATAAACTTTTAGAATAACGACTAAATCAAAGAGAGGTTGTTAATTTTTTTTTTAAAAAAAAAGAAGAAGAAGAAGAAGAAAGACCTTTGAGGTGAAGCTAAGAGCGAATTAGGTCCAAAATAAGGTTGTTGATTTGATGATCCAATAGGAATAATTTTTTTAATTTCATAAGGATCACTTCCACTTCTCCAATTCATATAAATTTCATGGATTTCTATTTTAATGGGTTTCCAAGTTTCTTGGATTTCTTTAAATACTTTTTGAGCTTGTTGTTCAGTATGAAATTTCCCAATAGTAAAATGTGGACGAAGATCTCCATTCTCTGAAGCTTCATATAAATCATGACATTGAGGGAAAAGAGTCTTAACAACATCAATAACTGGTTTTAAAGTATCTTCATTTTCAAAAGTTGGTTCAATATAAAGTGTAACAGAAGTTGGATGAACAACATAAGAGAATTTTTCAAGAGTGAAACTAATCTTTGAAAGTGATGAAAGTGCAGGAATCAACACCTCAGCAGCTTTATCAAAATAAGCTGGATCAACAAAAGGAGCAGCAAGATTAAAATGTGGACCACATCGAATATCTTTCATATAAATACTCCTAAGTTGTTGAATTGGATCCCAATAACAATGAGGTAGAACAATCTGAAGTACGGAATGCTTTGAACAACATTTTGGGAATTTGGTACTTGACATCAAACTACAAAAGCTTTTATTTTTTGAAAAAATATTTAATTATTCATTAGTAAAATTAATAAATGAGACAAGAAATGAATGAATCAGGTCAAAAAAAAATGAAAATACATGAATGCGATGTTTTAGAAGTCAAGAATCTCAAAGAATCTCAAGCTTGGTTGTTGTTTTTTCCTCTATGTTTCCAATTTAAATTTTGGTATCTTCTAAACCTTTTTCTTTGAAAATTTCAATTAAATATATAAGAATCAGAGAAATCAATATTGTAAAATGAAGAATCTTACTTGCTTGGAGCTTTGAGGAAACTGGAAAAAAAAAAAAAAAAAAAAAAAAATTTATAGTTTTT
>Ga0209960_1004804_pt1 | contig 10044 bp, 13 predicted proteins | sample ThiBiot_500_plan_2_FD_183947 | JGI IMG/M metagenome (GOLD analysis project Ga0209960, IMG submission 183947) | Wastewater bioreactor microbial communities from Cape Town, South Africa - Thiocy_expt_500_plan (SPAdes) | ecosystem: Engineered > Bioreactor > Thiocyanate-remediating >...
AAAAGGATCAAGTTTTACTGATTATTTATTTTTCCAATATTTAGGAATTTTTAAAAATGATGATGGGAATATTAATGGAAACATGGATTGAATTAGCTCCTTCTCTTTCATTAGAATATCATCAACCAAATTCTGAAATATCAAGAAATTGTTTATTTGTGATTTTGAAACTTATAAATGTCTTATGGTATCACCACAACAATTTAGTAACTTCGAATGTCTTTTTTCTTTTTCCTTTTTTTTAAAAAAAATATCTCAAAAACGAATTTAACAATTTTTTTTTTTAAAAAATAGGAATCAAATCAAAATAAGTTCTTTTTAAATCAATTTTTAAAGGATTTAAAACGATATGTTATGATCCACTTTCCTTTTGGTCAAAAAGTTTCTCAAAAATCAGATTCAAAGGTTTACTATTTTATTATTGAATTTTTAGGTTGATAAATGCTTTGATTTAAAAATAATAAAAATGATAAAAATAGGGAACAGAGGCACTTCGTTTTATGAATATTGAATTTTGTCTTGTTATGTCCCATTTATTACCGTCAGTTACATTTGATCCATCAAAAAAAGATTGGCCAGAGGCTCTACTAGAATACCTTTTTGATATTTTAGTAAAATTTCAAATTCTTTTTTTTTTTTTTTTTTTTTAGGAGGATATATAATGTTTCAATATTATTTTATTAGAACCAAGAAAATTCTAGTGGATTTTCATCTGAACTTTTTGAAAGACTTCTCCCAGTAGTGTGGACCTTTTTAAATTATTTAAATCCCAATTTACAACAAAAATTGATGAATGTATGATTTCTTTTCCTTTCTCTCTTTTCCTTTCCTTTCATTCATTCTTTTTTTCCTGAAAAAAAAAATGTTTAATAGGATTTTATCAATTGTTCCAATAACTTTCCTCCAGAGTCACATAATAGAAAATTATCTGTGGAATTTTTATTCCATCTTTTCCAAGTATTATTTATTTATTTATTTATTTATTTTAATTCAAAGGTTGTAAAAATTAAATAAATAAAAAATTAAATAAATAAATAAATAAATAAATAGAAAGAATTGAATACTCAACATAAAGATACTCGAACTATTAGTCCAGTTTTTCAAAAATGGATTCAAATGTTACCAAGATTAATTTGGGAAGTAGGTGATAAAAATTCTGAAACAACTCGAATTATTTTGAACGTTTTTGAAATTTTTGCTAAAAAAAGACATTCTGATTTGAAGGTTTCTTTTTTTTTCTTCCTGTTAACTTGATTATATTTTTATCTAAACTTTTGTTAACAAATTAAATTTAGCTCTTTGCTTCTCTTCAACTTCCATTAGTTCCCTTTTTCTTTGCATCAATTCCTTCTAAAACTAATTCAGGTTTCTTTTTCTCTTTTCTTTCTTTTTGAATTCAAGAAGAAGAAAAAATAAAAATAAAAATAAAAAATATTACAATTTAGAATCATCTCATATTTTTGGACCTTTTTTGAGATTACCCTTAGACCTCCAAAAGAAAACTCTTGACATTCTCTATTATTTTGATTCTTTTTCAATTAAACTAGTCCAAGCAATTACATCCTGTTGTAATCGTAATTTTTTTTACTTATTTATATTTCAAATTTTTTTTTTTTTTTAATTTATTTGACAAATTTTCATTCTTTTTCTAGAACAAACAATTGAAAGTTCAACAGTTCGTTATATTCTCCAAACATTTGATCTTAAACAAGAAAATCTTCAAGATTCAGTTGAATTATATGTCAATTTTTTGATTTCAATCATTATTGGCTACTCACAAGAAGATCTAAACAAACTTATTTCCTTTCATTCATCTCGATCTACAACCAAAATTATTCCAATTGCAACTATTCTTGAATGTCTTCATGATCCTTTAGTTAAACAAGTTTGTTTCCCTTTTTTTTCTTTTTTTTTCTTCTTTTTATTAAATTCATATTTTACGTTTATTTAATATCAATTAGGGAGTTTTGAAGAGAAAATATCATGAAACTTTTAATTCTGATGGGCGCCAAAGGACCTATTGGAAAAAACGATTTGAAATATCACAAGAACTTCTACATATCCTTTCTCATTTTCAAATCTTAACTCTAAATGAATTTTATGCATTAGTCGAACCCATATTACTTCAATCTATAGTTTTTTTCTTTTTTTTTTGATTTTTTTTTATTTCCTTTCTTTTTCTAATTGACATCTAATATTTAACTTTTTTCAAAAAAATAAAAAGGAAAAACCATTCCCAATTACTTCTCTATTTACATTCCTTTTGTTATTTTCAAAGAGAATCCCAGATCAACTCATTACTCCAATTTCAAGACTTGCCTTTGAATTAGTTATTGAATTCATTGATACCTCAAAACCTTCTCTACAGGTAAAATTTACAAATACTATTCATCAAAATTATTAAGTCAAATTTTTTAAATAAAATAGGATTATAGTGAATTTCAAATATTATTTGAATGTTTGACAAATGTGATGTCCAATACAAAATTTTTGACTTCCTTCTTAGATCTAACAAATGATTCTTTAAAAAGTAAGTTTTTTTTTTTTTTTTTTTTTCCAAAAAATTTATCTAAATACTCAATCCAGCAAATCCAACTTCCATTGAACAAATTATAATCTACTTTAAAATGTTATTAACAATTGAGAAAACTCACTCTTTGATTTTATCATGTTTCCCTTCATTCCAAATACTTTTAAAGACATTACAGGTAAAACTAAATTTTATTAATACTTTTTTTTTCCTTCACCCCACAACAAATCTCATCTTTCTTCTTCACAAATTTATTTAGACACAAACTCTGGATTCCAATAATGAAAATTTAACCAAGCAATTCCAAAGCCTTCTTTCAGATTGCCATTTATTTTTTCCAAGCAGTCAACTCAATTTGTAATAGATTTTTCAAACATAGAATAGAAAATAGAAAATAGAAAATAATTGAAAATTATCAACAAAGACTTTATTTATTTTTGGTTTATTTCCTAACTTCTTCCATTTTTCTATTTTTTCACAAATCTAAGGAAGTTAGAGATACCCAATGTTAAAGTATCTTTTGCGAAGATGTTTCTTACATGTTATTGACTTGACTAGGCACTCATCACTTTTCAATTTCGACAAATTTAAAAGAAGTATGAAGGGTTCCAAGACATATTGTAAAAAATCATGCATTCACTCATGAATTAATTATGCAATGAAACCTATTCTATTTTTTTTAAAAAAAAATAAAAAGATGAATTTAAAAAAAAATTCAACAATGAAATGAATACGAATATTTGAATGTGAGTACTCTCGAGTATTGGATATGAATTGGAAATTTTGAATGAAGGTACTATCTCTACAAAAGCGTTCTTCTTCAGCTGGAAGAATTTTAATGGCCAAACTGGTAGAGGATTGAGTAGTGAAGAAATATACTTCAAAAAATTTGTGATACTCCCTCCCTCAAAATAGACCTTTAAGAAGAACTCTACTTGGTTCGCTGCTTGAAGGTTTGTGAGATTCAAAAAGCAATCAATACAGTAGGCATTTGGTCGCTCTTCTCCTAATGATATTATTGGTTTAGTTTTTAAAAAAGTTGATTGATTTGTAATAAATAAAATGCAACAATGAAATGGATACGAAGCTTCGAATGAGTACTCTAGAGTATTGGATATGAATTGGAAGTTTTGACTAAAGGTATTGTCTTTGTAGCAATTTGATTCCTTGATCTCTTCTTCTCTGCATGATTGATTTTGTTTATTATTTTTAAAATCGTCATAGGGTTGTTGTCTTGAGCTGATTGGCCCACTTCCGCTTCTATTCCCGCTTGTTTGGCCTCCTCTCTTCCTCTTTGCATTACTGTACCTTCATTCACAGCTCCCAATTCATATCCAATACTCTCATTCGATATTCGTATTCATTCCATTGTTGCATTTTATTTATTACAAATCAATCAACTTTTTTAATCAAAAAAATTGGAATAGGGTTTCATTGCATAATTAATTTACATTAGTGAATGTGTTGAATGTTATTGTTTGTTTGCTTCTCCAATTCATTTTAGTGACTTATACTGTTTCCAATTCATTCAAGTTTTGAAGAACGATTTATAATTAGCAAAAAGAATCAAATTAGATAAGTTGTCAGTGAATAATTAATTTAAATGAGTAAATGTTTGGAGTGAATATTCTTCTTTCATCAACTTCGAATTCATATTCATTCCATTGCTGTGATTTTTCGATAAATTTCTCGCCTTGGAAAATAGTTAAATTAAACGAGCAAGTATTTGATTGTATTCCCATTCATTCACTTATTGAATTCAATTCATTGTTGCAAATATTTGATTCAAATCATTCACATTAAAATTAAAAATTAGAAAGAAACTAACAAACAAACAAAATAAAAATTAGGAAGACTTGCTTGGAAAGATTCTTCAGTTATACTTTTGTCATAGTAGCATAGAAAAGCGCAAAGGTTTCTTTCTTTGAATTTTTTTTTGTTTTTGTTTTTTTTTTTAAAAAAAATCTTATAATATCCCATTAGATGAGTAGGCTCACGTTGCGAAATTATGCAATCATCAGCCTAAGTTTAGGAGCAGCTGTGATAGGAAATGCATTTTATCAAAAGAATCAATTTTATCTTGCTTGTGTTTACATAATGAATTCAAATGCAAGCAAAATGGTTTGATTGATTTAATTTATTTAATGATTAAATTTTGATTAATTAATTGAGTAAAATAATCGTTTCAAAAAAAAAAAAAAAAGGTCCTTTATAATGTTGTTTTTCTATTCTCACTTTTATTTACAAGAGTTCTTCAAAAAATATTCTTTGGCCAACTGCGACCGATAGAAGTTGAGGTGAATATCTTTTTTCTTTTTTTTTTACCTTTTATTTTTTTTTAATGTTTTTCAACTTTTAATTTTAAAAAAAAGCATATGTACGAGAAATCGTGGTATGCGATTACGGAAAGTTGCTTGGCAATGTCTATGTTTCGTGAAGAATTTGATGTGTATTTTGTTTCAATGTTCACCTTTTTATTATTTGTTAAAATGTTTCATTGGCTTACTCAAGATCGAGTGGATTATGTAATTTTTCAATTCATCCATTTCCTTCCTCCTCTTCTCGAGAACCTCTTTTTCCATCATATCAAAAAAAAAAAAAAATAACAATAATTAGATGGAGCAAAGTCGTACCTTAAATTTTCGTTTTCATCTTCGAATGCTTTCTTTGATTTCATTACTGTTCATTGTTGATATTACTCAAATATTCCATGCATTGAAACAAGTTTTATTAAAAGGACCTTCAATGATGATTATGTTTGGATTTGAGGTAATTTAAATTAACTAATTTGAATTAATTTAACATTTTTATTTTAAATTTTTATTCTTTGAAAAAAAAAAAAAAGTTTGCAATTTTGACAATAATATTATCTGCTACTTTTTTCAAATACTGTCTTCATTGTATTGATTTAAGAAGAGAAGATCCTTGGGAAAATAAATCTGTATATGTCTTCTACCTTGAATTTGTTGTTGGTAAGTTTACTTTTTTCTTTTCTTTCATTTTTTTTTTTTTTCAATTTTTTTGTTTTGTTCAAAGATTTCCTGAAATTGGTCATTTATATTGGATTCTTCATTGTCATCTTTGTAAATTATGGACTCCCTCTTCATATAATTCGAGATTTATTCTTTACTTTCCGTTCTTTCTTTACAAGATTATCGGATTTAATTAGATATCGTCAAGCAACTACAAATATGAATGAAAGGTAATTTTTTTTAAAAAAAATAAAACAAAAAATAAGACAGTTAAATTAAAATTTAATTAATCCCAAGATATTTGGATGCAACAGAAGAAGAATTAGCTGCAACAGATAGAGTTTGTATCATTTGTAGAGAAGAAATGAACACAGGAAAAAAAGTACCATTTCTTTGTTTTCCAATGATTTGATTATTGTTCAAATTCATTAATTACTTGATAAATAGCTCCCTTGTGGTCATATTTTCCATTTTAATTGTTTAAGATCTTGGCTAGAAAGACAACAAACTTGTCCTTACTGTCGAAGAAGTCTTTTAGAAACTCGTAATTTCTTTATTTTATTTTTTCTTTTTGAAACATTTTTTTTAAAAAAAATAAAAAAAAAAAGCTGAGCCAAGACAACAAAGAAATGCAAATCAAAATCAAAACCAAAACCAAAATCAGAACCAGAATCAAAATCAAAATCAAAACTTTCATCAACATGAACATAGACACTTTCCTAGACCTCGAAGAACATTTGTATTTCAATTTCCTAGACAAGGTTTTTTTCTTTTCTTTTTTTTTTTTTCTGTTTTCGTAAATGTTACCTTTCAAAATTAAAATTGAAAAATAAAAAATAAAAAATAAAAAATAAAAAAGCTCATCAACCCGAAATTGTACAAACCCCACAACCAAATGAGGTTCTTATTTTATTTTATTTTATTTTATCAAATTAATTTGTTGATTTATCAAATAGAGTATCAATGTTCCACCAAATCAATCAATTTTATATCCTCTTCCTTTCCCAAACAACTTTGCGACTCTTCCAAGTATATTCCTTTAATTTTTTTTTAAAAAAAAGAAAAAAAGTCAAAAGTAAAATTAAACTTTTTTTTAAAAAAAAAAAAATAGCTACACCTTTAGAAGAACTCACAGATGAACAACTTAGAGCAATTGAAGGAAATGAAAGAAGACAAATAGAAGAAAGAATTAGAATGTTACAAAATATTCAAAATCAAATTACAGGAATTATTGTTCAATTAACACAATATCAACAAGTTTTTATTCAAGATCCACTCCAACAAAATAATCCTCAAAATCAAAATCAAAATCAAACCCAAACTCAAACTCAAACTCAAACTCAACAAGAAAGTTCAAGTTCTAATTCTAATTCAAATATTCCAACTGAAAATCAAAATGATAACATTGCGTCATCTTCAAGTTCTTCAAATCAACAACAACATCAAGAGGAAATAGAATCGAGTGAAGTCCACCAAAACCAAAGTTAAGAAAAAGAAAAAAAAAAAAATTGTTGATAGAAATTATAATTAAAAATTCGAAAACCAATTAAATCAAATTAATTCTTGTTCTTGTTGACTTGTTCATTCACAACTTTGAAAAAAATAAATTATAAAAATCAAAATTTTTTAAAAAATCAAAAAGATGTTACACAAGAAGCTTCCTTTACTTTCTTCAAAACGCATCATTCTTGCTTCGACCTCCCCTCGAAGAAAAGAGATCTTGGAAGCATTGGTTTTCTTTGATTTATCTTTCAATTTCTCTTTCAGTTTCTTTTCTTCCAATTCAATTTTTTTCAAATAAATCACTGATAACATTTTCTTTGGTTGATAGGGTTTAACATTTGAAGTATTTGGTTCAACATTTGAAGAGAATCTTGATAAAAAGCAATTCCCTACACCTGCTGATTATGTTATGACAAATGCAAGATATAAAGCACTTGATGTTTTTGAAAAAAAGAAGGTTTATTTATTTTTATTTTATTTTTTAATTTAACTTTTTATCAACTAAATTGAATAAATGTTGGTGATTGATTAGAATGACAAAGAAAATGCTCCTTTTTTAATCATTGCATCAGATACAGTTGTTGTACTTTCAAATGAAATCTTAGAAAAACCAAAGAGTAGAGAAAATGCTATTGAAATGTTATCAAAATTAAGTGGTTCTGAACATGAAGTATTTAGTGGTAAGTTTACTTTAATTTTTGATGCATTTTTCAATTCATTTTTTTTTTTTAAAAGGTGTATCTTTATTCTTATTAAAAGATGGAAATCAAGGTTAAAGATTCTTTTCAAAAATTTTTTTAAAAATGAAGTGAATAAAAAAACATCAACAGAACCAATTGAAAAGACTTTCTTTGATCGAACTGAAGTTTCTTTTGCAAACTTAACTCAAGAAGATATTGAATGTTATGTAAATACTGGAGAACCCATGTAGTTTTTTTTTTTTCTTCAATTCTGATCTCGTTTTAAATAATATTATCAAACAAATAAATGAAGGGATAAAGCTGGAAGTTATGGAATTCAAGGAGTTGGAAGATCATTTGTGAAAGGAATTAAAGGATCATTTGATAATGTAATGGGTTTTCCTTCTCATCGTTTCTCAATAGAATTATTATCCATGCTTGAAATTGTTGAAAAAGAATGAAAAGAAATTTTTTAAAAAAAAAATTAGAAATAGATTTTGGATGATTAATTTTTATTATTTTACTTTTACTTTACTTCTTCTTTGAAAACTTCTTGTAAATGATCCATTATTTTTTCAAGTTTTACATTTCCTCCAAGTTTTTTAATTTCATCTCGAGCATCTTTTTCTATTTTCATAATTGTTTCCAAGGTATATTCAAAGGATTTGGTACTTTTGATACACTCAACAGCAAATTTTAAGATATCATGATCTTGTGTTCTTTGTTTCAAGACATTTTCGAGTCGATGTAATTTATCATTTTGAATACAGTGAATGATTGGGAATGAATATTTTCCTTCACTAATATCTTCACAAAATCCTTTTCCTTTCATATACTACAAATAAATAAAAAAATTAAATTAAAATTTGAGATCAAATAAAAAAAGTTAAGGAAAATTGAAAAAAAAGAAAAGAAAAGAAAGAAAAATACTTGATCTGAACGAAGATTAATATAGTCATCTCGAACTTGAAAATGAATACCAAGAATTGTAACAAGGGGAACATAATCGCTAATAAAAAATAAAAATTTTTTTGTAAGTTTCTTATTTAAAATATTGAAAAGATAGGAAATAAATTAAGATTTACGATTTTGTTTCACTGAATGTCTGCATTAATTTTACAGCAAGTCTAAGTAATCCACCAGTTTCTAAAAAAAAAAGAAAGAAAATTTTATATTAAAGAAAAGAAAAAAAAGGAGATTGAAAAGAAAGAAAAAAATAGTTACTATTATTGATCATATCAAGATATTCTTCTTCTGAAGGACAAGTATTTGAATCTCTCCAATATAAATCCATTCCTTGTCCGTAATGAAGATTACAAAGTTCTTCTGTATAAATTTGAACAGCAGTTGGATTATTTAATTCTAAGAGCTTCTTTAAAGCCAAGAAATAGACAAAATTAGCACAATTAATTGTTGTTGGAACTCCATAAATATTATGTGCAACTATTATTTATTGAATAAAGTTTATCATTTAGTAAAATAAATAAAAAGGGAAAGCTTAAAATCAAAAGAATTAATTACCTGGAGCTCCTCTCCGTAAATTTGAACTATCTTCAATATCATCTATTCTATAATTTTTTTTAAAAAAGTTTTCAAGAATCAATTTTTATATTCAAAAATAAAGAATTTCAAAAAAAAGTTTACAACAATGAAGCAGTATGAAGCATTTCAACAGCTTCAGTAATAATCTTTAACTTATCCTCAGGGACATTTAACCAGTCATTGAAAGCACCCATAAGCTTAGTGCGAATGAGTTTCCCTGGGTTTTCACAGAGGTAAAAGAAAGGTTCCAGCAATAATTGAGTCTTCTCTTCTCTAGACATTCTTTTTCTTTGTTTTACTCTTACTTTACTTGTTCTACTACTTCTTGTTCTTCTTCACTTCTTTGAATTCAACAGTCTTTTGAGGTCTATAAGTATTTTTTTTAAAAAAAGAGTGAGTCAGTGAGTCAATTTTTCAAAATTTTTCTAAGTTTCTTTGAATTTTTCGATCTCTCAAGTGTGAAACATATAATATGGACTTCGTAAACTGTTATAGATCTATATAATTCAAATTTGAATTGAAATTCAATGAATAGGAAGGTTGAATGGGAAGGTGACGTGGTACTTAATAGGTTTTTTATAATTAATAGGTTTGGTTCGAAATGTTCAATTTCTTTAATGGTTTGAAGATAATGAAAAGGAAAATTAAATGTGAAAAGTTATAAGCTTCTTTTTGCTTTGTGTGTGTAAGTTGTTGAAGTTATTGGTTTTGAAGATATTAAGATTGATTAATTGTTATTGTTGATTATTGTTTAGGTTATTCTTGGAAAAAAAAAAAAAAAAAAAAAAAAAAAAAAAAAAAAAAAAAAAAAAAAAAA
>Ga0209960_1004807_pt1 | contig 10029 bp, 12 predicted proteins | sample ThiBiot_500_plan_2_FD_183947 | JGI IMG/M metagenome (GOLD analysis project Ga0209960, IMG submission 183947) | Wastewater bioreactor microbial communities from Cape Town, South Africa - Thiocy_expt_500_plan (SPAdes) | ecosystem: Engineered > Bioreactor > Thiocyanate-remediating >...
AAAAAAAAAAAAAAATTAACCAAAAAAAAAAATAAAAAAAAAAATTTAATTAATTTAAAAAAAAAAAAAAAAAAAAAAAAAAAAAAAAGGAAGAGAGAATACCTCTTCATCCAAAAACATTAAAATAGTTGCAGCAATATAAGACATTCCTTGACAATAACTCACATTTGGATTAAATTTTGAATAATTCACAAGGATATTAAATAATTCTTGTTTTCCTTGTCCATTTGGATCAATAAATAATTGATGTCTTGGATATGTGCGATAAATATCTTGAATAATAACTGAGATTTGAGTATTTTCATCTTGTAACATACAAATTTGTACTTTTTCAAAATCTTTCATGAAATATTTGTTTTTCTATTCATTTTATTTTATTTTTATTTTGTTTTTTATTTTGATTGAATATTTCTTACCTCAAATTTAAATTTTTTACTTGTTTTAATCTCATTGATATTCAATGCAGTAATCCATTGTTTTTCATAATCTGTAGGTCTATTCCATTTTGGAGCTGATGCTTTCTCTTCAAGTGATAACTCTTCAATATCTTCTGACAAAAATCCGTGTTGATTAAAATAAGATTTCAAATATTCAAAATTGGATTCTTCTTTGAGATTCTCTTCAATTTTCTCTTCAATTTCTTCTTTAACCTCTTCTTTGATTGGTTCAATGATATCTTCTGTAACAACAATAACTTGCTTTTGTTGAAGTGATTTAAATAACGATTTCACTCTTGGGGATGATTGGAATCCTTCTTCCTCCTCCTCATTCAAGATTCTAATCTCCTTTGTTTTACGTTTCTTTGTTTGTGAGAGAGGACTTTTATCTTTCAAATTTGGAGATAATTCTCTCAAAGCAGTTCTTCTCAAAGGAGACTTAGGGAGAGGTGACTTAGGACTTGAGAACAAGTTTTCACTCGCCAATGAAAGGTTTTTTGAAACCAAAGTGAAATTCTCAGTTGAGATCGTTGTTTCCATAATTTAAAAACAATATCAATAATATAAAAAAGTAACAAATAAATTAGAATGAATTTCAAATTATAATTGCAATTTTAATAATACAAATACAATAAAGTTTAATAATAAACAAATAGAAAAATTACAAAAACTTAAAAACTACCAAAAAAAAACAACACCTATAAGTTCAAAATTTAACGAAGAATTCAAAAAACAACAGTAAAACAACTCATTTATTATTCAAAAAACACTCAAAAATCAAAGTTAAAATTAAGAAAAATTATAACAAAAAAAAAAAAAAAAAAAAAAAATTTGAATAAAAAAAAATAAAAAAAAAAAAAAAAAAAAAAAAAAAGATTTGTGAATTTGAAAAAAAATAACTGTCAATTCATAACAAACAAAACAAAACAAACATGGAGGTGGTTGATTATGTTGTTGTTGTGTCTGTGTTCGCTTTGTATCTGCTCTCAAGGCAGATCTCAACTGTAAGGAAGCTGAGTTGGAGAGAACGAATCGTCGCTGAATGGTTCTTGTTTAATGGAATCGTGATTCATTACTTCTTGGATGGGTAATTCTCTATATTTTTCCAATTCTCAATTCTCAATTTTTATTTTTATTTTATTTTATTTTATTTTTTTTTTTTTTTTTTTTTTTTTTTTTTTTTTTTTTTTTTTTTTTTTTTTTTTTTTTTTTTTTTTTTTTTTTTTATTGATTGATTTTTTTATTTTTTGTTTTGTTTTTGATGTTTGGACTCGAAAGTACTTTGAATTGATTTTAATCAACTGAAGTGAAATCTGTTGAACAGAGTTAGTAGGAGTTGAGGAAAGTTCGTTGGAGTTTGACTCAAATCTACTTCTGACAATTTTCTTCAAATAATCAATTAGGATAATCATGACTCATTTATTTTATGATTGATGAGGACCTATTGTTTGATAACAATTCAATCAATCAATACTATACTTATTAAACTTTGATTACTTGATTTTTTTGTTCATATTTTGGATTTTTTTAAAAAACTAAAATTGCTTCCTGATCGAAACCTTGAATTTTCTTATGATTTGATTTGAGAAAGATAAATTGAGATTTTATTTGTAATCGATTCGTTTTATTATTTGAAAGAAGAAAAAGAAAAAAGATTTTGAACTCCCTTTCTAATATTATTATTCATTTCCTTTTGTAATCTATAGATTAGTTGGAGCTTTCAAGAAAGTCCCATTTCTTGTTTACCAATATGCAAAGTTGGATAAAAGATATATGGAAGGAAACTCAATGGCAATTATCACAGCTTATCTTGAATTTTTTGTGATGGCTCCTTTATGCTTTTTACTTTATAGATCTCTTGTTCAAAAGAGACCAAGTAGACATATATTTCAAGCAATTGTTGCAACTTTACAAGCTATTGGAACATATTATTTTACACTTGATGAGATTTGGAATGGATTTAAGAATGTACCAGTTGACAGGGATTTTGATTTCACTTTTGAACATATCTTTTACTTTTGGATCTTCTTTGTTGGTGCCAATATTTTATGGTTCTTTGGTTCAATTGCTCTTGTAATTTCTGCATGGAAAAACCAAATGCTAGAATTAAACATTAAGAAAATAAAATAAAATAAAAATTTTACTAAACAAGAAAATTTCATTAAAATTCGAGTTCAACTTTTTCCGAAAAAAATCAATAGTAACCAAAGGAAAAAGGAAAGTGATTTTGGTTTCTTTTATTTATAATACACAATATAAGAAGGATAAGTTTGTGATTCGTGAACGACTAATTCATCAGCAATCCATTTTTGCTTCAATTGTTCAATTTTGGTGATTGGAAAGGCTGAATTAATATCTTTACCATCAACTTATTATTTTTTTTTTTTTATAATCAAAATCAATTGTTGAATTAAAAACAGGGAAGAAAAAAAGAAAAAAAGAAAAATACCAAGAGTGAAATGAGATTGATAACCAGGATTTATTGGTTTTCCTAAATATCCATTTTCATTTTTTTTTGGTTTATCCTTTTCTTGCATTATTTTTCCTTCTTCATTGGTTATAAATGGATGTTCAATTACTGGAAATGGATTTCCAACTATCACAAATCCAATCACAAATACTTTGGGAATCTCTTTACAATATTTCTTTGCATATTCTACTTTGGATGTCATATAAACTCCTTCATTATTTTTGATTAATGTGAAATTCAAATTAGAAAGATTTTGAATGGAAAAAAAAGAAGAAAACCTTGTGAGTACCAACCAGCATCAACTTTACAAACTGTTCCAAATCCATTATCACCTATAAAATTTTTGGATTTTTAAAATTAGCTTTTGATATTTCAAGAAAAAAATAAAAAAAAACTAATTCTCAAAGCAGAATCTTCAGTTGTTCCTTGAATCATTGGAATCACAAATGGCTACAATTAATTTTGAACAAAGGAAACAACAAGAAAGTATTCAAAGAAAAGCTTTCAAAAATTGAATGAAAGAAAATAAATAAATAAACAAAATAAATGAAATTACATTATTTCCATGATTCCATCCAACATTTCTAAATTTTGAAATATAATCACCCAAATATTGAATAAATGATTTTCTTACTTCAGATTCTGATTGTTCAATCCAATCTTCTCTTTTAAATAAATTTGGGGTATCTTTCTGTTTGCCATAGATTTCTTGCTGGCAAGTCTTAAATGAGACTTTCCGGTTCTTGTTTTCAGTTCCAAGAACTTTATCAACTTTTAAAATATCAAACCCAAATAAATTGAGTAAATGTTCAACTTTTTCATATTCTTTTCCTTTTTCATTTAATATTGTTGAATTTTCAAAAATTGTCTCTGTTTCACTTTTTTGACTTTCTTGATTTTGACTTTCGTAACTATAATTCCAATAACCATTTCCTTATTAGATTTTTGGATTTATATTATTTATTTCAAATTGAAAATGAAAATAATAAGAGTACCTATATTTTGTTGGTCTTCTAAAGAATCAAGTAAGCCGGTTTTGAATAATAAATCTTCACCATAAATTGGAAAATGAGTAATTGGACAAATTAATTTTCTATAATTTAATTCAAATTTACAATCTTGATGAATATCATCCAAATTAATTAATCCTTTTGAAAAATGAGGAGATCTAACACATTCTTTCCATTTAACTCCTCCATAATTTCCACTCACAATTTTCACTTCTTCATAAATATAATTCATCATTTCTAAACATTCTTTCCTTTCTTTTCCTCTAATTCTAATTTCAAATACATTTTCAGATATTTTAACTTCCAATAAACATAAAATATTCGTATCATGTTTTAATAATACACCTCTTCTCCAAATGATATTATCAACAATTTTATCATGAAATCTAACCAATAATCTTGAAACCATTTCACTTGGAACTTGATTAAATGAAAATATTCTTTCAATTTCAATTTCTCCTCTTGGAATTGTTGTTGGCCATTTCTTTTCTAATTTCTCTTCAATTGTTTTTGTTTTGTCTTCTGAAAGTAAATTTGGAATTATAAGTTTCTTTTCATTTTCATTCTTATTTTCATTTTCATTTTGTTGATCTTCCAAAATAAAACAAACTTCAAATTTTTGCAATAAAGATAAATAAGTATCAATTAAATGTGTTGGTCCGTTCCAAATCTTATTTAATTGAGAATAATTAATAATTCCATTTAATCTTAATTGTCTTGATGATTCATCTGCTTTGAATAAATCTCCTAAAATTGTCTTTGTGAAATGTTGTGGATCCAAAACAACAATATTTGATAATTCAATTGGTTTATCAAAATAAATACAAATTCCCCATTCATGTAATAATTTCAATGCTCTTTTCACAAATTCAATATCAAATGATTGTGATTGATATTGAGATTGAACATGATTAATTAAATCTTGAATTTCAATAATTGGATGATTTTGTTTCAATTTCCTTAATTCATAAATTGATTTTTCAATTGATAAATATCTAATTGGTACATTTTCACCCATATATGAATGACTTAATGAATTATAAAAAATAATTTCTCTTAATTCATCAATATTTGTTAGTTTTGAGCAACTCACTTCAAAATAAAATGGTGGGGATTTCAATCCATTTTGATCATATATTTCCATAACTTTAGTTTGTCTCAAATTTTTATTCTCATCATTTTGATTATTAATAATTGAATCCAAAAAAGTACCAATAATGATAATTGAATAAAATGGTTTTCCTTTTTCATCACAATAATTTTGATTTAAATGAGATGATAATGATTTTAACCAAAAATCTAAACTTTCCAATCCTTTAATTCCTTTATCCATTCGATATAATACTAAAAATATTGATCTATTTGATAAAAAATAATGATGTGTATTATAATAATCATTTTGTCCTGCAAAATCCCAGGTTGAATATTCTACTTCATCATCTTTTTCTTTCTTTTCTTCATTTTGTCTTGCTTCCAGATTTCTATTTCTATGTTGATTGAGTGTTGAAGAATTCCAAATGTGAGTATTGACTTCAATTCCATGAGTTGCAGAATTTAAAGTAACTCTTTTTAATCTTTCAATCCATTTATCTCTTGTTTCTTGATCTTTAAAATAAATTTCAATTTTCTTTTGATTTTTATCATTCAATGGAATTAATTCCAATCCTGTTTCTTTTATTTCTTTCACATTCCATTGTTTATTTTCAAGAATAATTTCTCTATAAATCTTGTTTAATTCTTTAGGTTTATATTTTCTAAAATATTTTCCTTGTAATCCAATTAAATATTCAGTTCTCACCAATTTTCCTTGAGTTTCACCAAGATTTATAATTGGAAATAAACAATCTAAAATAGTAGTTTTACCAACATTTTCAAAACCAACAACCATTAGTTTTGTTCGATAAAGTGGATTTGAATTTGGAGATTTACATAAATCTAAAATGTATTGAACAATTGATTTTGTTCCTTGATTTCTAATTTCAATTGGTATTATTTCTAATCCTATTACTCCATTTTTATTATCATTTAATTGTTATTATTTCATTTTTATTTATTACTCGTTTGGTAAAATTACCTGTATCAAGTTCTTGGACTAGTTTCATTATTTCTGAATGATTATTTGTCTTTGCAATGTCAAATGCAGTTTTTCCTTTATTTGTTTTCTTCCTTATTGAAGTTCGTTTATCATTTAATAATAATTTCACTATTTCAATATGTCCATTTCCACAAGTAACATAAAAAGGCGTTTCTCCATCATTATCTTGGCAATTAATGTTGAGTTGGGGATTTTGAAGTAATTTTTGAACTTCTCCAATATTTCCATCAGAGCATAGTTTCCTAAATTCTTGTTCATCTATTTTATAATTAAATTTCAAGCAGTGAAAAAAAAAAATAAAAAAATAAATATAAATCAATAAATTTGACAGATCATAATAATAAACAATCATAAATTGCACGTTCAAATTATAACAAATAAAGATAAAAATAATTTATTTCTTCACTAAAATTAGAATTTTTTGTTTTTTTTCTTATTTCTTCAATTGATCGTTGATTGTTGATCAAATAAAAAAAAACAATTCAAAAATATGAAAATAAAGAAGAGGAAATTTAATTTCTATCATATCATATAAATGTTCAATTTCAAGTCGGTAAATAAATTGAAAAATAAGATAATGATGGAAAGCTTAGTCTTGATTATACAAAACAAAAAGAAAAAACAGATATTGTTCAATTTGAACTAATCAAATGAAAACTAAAGATGAAAAAAAAAATAACAAGATTGAAATGAAAAAAACAAAAGAAACTATTGGAAGAACCAAAAAAATAACATTGGGCAGAAAAAAACAAAAAAATATCAAAAATCAAAAATCAAAAACCAAAAATCATGAAAAAATAAATAAATAAATTACCAAATTCTCTTCTCAGTTGTGCTCTTGTTTCATTTGGATAGTTTTGAAATGATTCAATTAATTTAACAACATCTGTTTTTCCATTTTGTTTTGCCCAATCAAGTCCAGTTCTTCCACCATTATTGTTTTTATTGATATCTATTTCTCTTCCACTCTCTAACAGATATTTCACAATTTCAATATGCCCTCTTTCACAAGCGTAATGAAAAGGTGTCCAACCATACTTATCTGCTTGATTGATATCAACTCGATTATCATTTAATAATAATTTCACAATTTCAATCTGTCCTTTTTGACAACCAAGATAAAAAGATGTTTCTCTATTCTCATTTGCTTTATTGAAATCAACTCTATTATCATTTAATAATAATTTCACAATATCGATATTTCCTTTTTGACAAGCAACATAAAAAGATGTTGATCCAGTCTTATCTATTTTATTTACATCAATTCTTTGATCACTTAATAATAATTTCACAATATCAATATATCCTTCATAACAAGCAATATAAAAAGGTGTTGATAAATAATAATTCTGATTTTGCCAATTAATGTTAATTTGTGATTTTTGAAGTAATTTTCGAACTTCTTTAACTTTTCCCTTTGAACACGCTTCCCAAAGCTCTTCTTCCATTTCATCTAAAAAAATAAGAATAATGAGAACAAGAATCAAAAACCAGAAAACAAAAGATTTTTTTTAAAAAGAATAAATAAGAATTGAATCATTACAAATTGGATTCTTTTGAAATGATTCAATTAATTTAACAATATCTGTTTTTCCATTCTCTTTTGCATAATCAAGACCAGTTTTTCCATTATTATCTTTTTTATTGATATCTATTTCTCTTCCACTCTCTAACATATATTTCACCACTTCTGTTTCTCCATTTATACAAGCAAGCAAAAAAGGTGTCCAACCATTATTTGATGCTTTATTAAGATCAACTCTATTGTCATTTAATAATAATTTCACAATATCAATATGTCCTTTTTTGCAGGCAATATATAGGGGTGTTCGACCAATATTTTCTGCTTTATTGAAATCAACTCGATTATCACTCAATAATAATTTCACAATTTCAGTACATCCATTATAACAAGCAATATAAAAAGGTGTCCAACCATCTTTTTCTGCTTTATTGAAATCAACTCTTTTATCATTTAGTAATAATTTCACAATCTCAATATGTCCATTTTGACAAGCACTATGAAAAGGTGTTAAATCATCCTTCTGATTTTGCCAATTAATGTTAATTCGTGATTTTTGAAGGAATCGAACAACTTCAACTTTTCCCTTTGAACATGCTTCCCAAAGCTCCTCTTCCATTTTGTCTTCTTTTGGGTGCCAAAAATTGGACCAAGGTCTTAGTTAGCTAACTGGGCTTGGCCTTCAGAGAAAATACAATAACAACAAACTTCAGAGAGCGAACATGATATCTTTTTTTAAAAAAAAATTATGATTAATTGAAGTGATCACAACTTCTTGGATGATCAAATTGAATTGGTGTTTGAAGCATCATTTGAAGAATCATTTGATGAATATTTGAGGAGTCCAATCAAATCAATATGATAAACTAAAAGATTCGAAAATTGGTTTGAGAAAATGAAAATTCAACAAAGAAATATTTTTTTCAATCTGTCACAAATTTTTCCAATTCTCTCAAGAGTTTTAGTCATGTTTTTCTAGAACATTCGAAAAAAAGTGAAAAAAATGGCGGTTTTTTCAAAAAAAAAAAATCATTAATTATTGGAGTGGTGAGATGAGCGACGATGATAAACCTAGAGAAGAGAAGAAGTTCAAGACCAGAAGTCTTCTTGAGCAACATAAACATAAAGTTGAGAAACTATTAGCTAATCCTGAGAAAGAGGTTAGGATTCCTCAAAGAAGAGAATTACAACTTCCAAAACTTCAAGAGTTTGACTTCCATGTTCAAGGTTTTTTTTAAATTTTTTAATTTTTAATAATTTGATAGTTATTGATTCTACACTTTGCTTAATTAATACTTGGAAGAAAAAGGATAATAAAATCAAAATAAACCATAAAAAGGTTCAAGTGCTGGAGCTGGAAGTGGAGAGTTTCACATTTATCGAGCAGGAAGACGGAGGGAACAACAAAGAAAAAAAATAATTCTTGCAATTGCAGAGAAGGTATGTTTCTTCAATTTTTATTTCATTCATTGATCAATTATAAATAAAATATAAATAAATAATAAATAAATAAAATCAGGAAGAAAAACAACAAGAATTTGAGCGTGAAAGGGAAGAAATTCAAAATCAATTAGAGAGTAAAACAGCGAAAAAGAGAGCTAAAAGACTCAGGCAAAAACAACTCAAAAAAGCTAAAACTGAAAATAGTGGTAGTGAAAAAGGAAAAGATGAAGAAAATGAGAGCGAAGATGAGAATGAAGAAAATGAAGGAGAAAACAAGGATGAAAATGGAAATGAAAATGGAGATGAAAAACAAAGTGAGGAAAGTAAAAAGGAAGAAAATCAAGATTAAAAGAGAATTGAAGAAAACCAACTAGGGATAATCAAGTTCAACAGTAGGAAAGTGAAAGGGTAAAAGAAAATTGTAAAAATAAATAAATAAATAAAGGAAATGAAAAACTTTCAAAACTTTTTTTTTTTCCGTTATTTATTCTAGTCGTGTGATATTCAAAATTCAAAATACAAACAAAATAGTCAAAAATATAAGATCAGTAAATCTATTTCCAAATGTCTTCCTCGAGATCATCATCTTTTTCTTTTTCATTATCTTGACTTGGTTCATTTTCTTCAATGATTGGAAGGGAAACTGAAGTTAATTTCCTCCTTTCTTTTCTTTTAGGAGTTGGTTCTTCTTCATCTCCAGAAACTTTTAATATTTATTGTAATTATAATTAACTATTATTTCTAAAATGAACATTCAAAAAAAAAAATACTTTGAAGATCAGGGATTTCAAAATCTTCAGGTGTTGGTTCTTTTTCTTCTTCTTCTTCAAATATAGGTTTAGAGCTTTGATCCAAGGATCTCTTCTTTTTAGGACTACTTTCAAAAGTATCATCTTGTTCTTCTCTTGTTCTCCTCTGTGTTCATAAAAAAAAAAAAAAAAATCAATGATTCTCCTAATTTTAGTTCGAAAAAAAAAAGTCAAACCTTCAATCGATTTGTGATTAATGAAACTTCCTCTTCAGATTCTTTTCCTTTTTGTGAGTCTTCAAAT
>Ga0209960_1004809_pt1 | contig 10025 bp, 13 predicted proteins | sample ThiBiot_500_plan_2_FD_183947 | JGI IMG/M metagenome (GOLD analysis project Ga0209960, IMG submission 183947) | Wastewater bioreactor microbial communities from Cape Town, South Africa - Thiocy_expt_500_plan (SPAdes) | ecosystem: Engineered > Bioreactor > Thiocyanate-remediating >...
TTTTTTTTTTTTTTTTTTTTTCTTATTCAAGGTGTTTCTGATAATTCCCAAAGCATGACAACACAACAGCGCTTGAATATCTTCCCAACTCGAATGTAATTACAAACTTTCCTTTATATTATTTCTATTCTATTTTCACATTTTATACTCTTTATATTTGTTAAATTGTTCAATTTATATTTATCTGTTTATTGTGCAAAAAAAAACAATGGATGGTTGATTTATTTTTTTGTTGGGGCAACTCAAATTTTTTTTTTTTTTTTTTTTTTTCTTATTTCCCTCCTTTTGAAAAAAAAATTTTTTTTTGATCAAAGATCTTTGATCATTTTTTTATTTAAATCATATTCAATCATGAAATGTGTAACTGTTTCTTATTTCTTATTTTCTTATTTTTCTAATTTTGTTTTATTTTTAAATCTTTTCTTTTGATCATTTTTTCTAATTTTTTTTTTTTTTTTTTTTTTTTTTTAATTTTTTTTTTTTTTTTTTTTTTTTTTTTTTTTTTTTTTTTTTTTGGTATTCCATAGGGCTTTAACGCAAGTCAAGTTGAGGTTAAAGGGAGCTAAAATGGGTTATAATCTTTTAAAGAAGAAAAGTACTGCTTTGATGATGAAATTCCGTGCTGTTACTAAAAAAATCTTGGAAGTTCGAATTTATTAATTTTTATTTTTATATTTCAATTGTTTGAATTTTTTTATTTAATTATTACAAAATTATAATATGTAGAGTAAAACTTTGATGGGAGAAGTCATGCAAGGTGCATTCTTTTCTTATGCTCAAGTTCAATATGTTACAAGCGATGTCGGGTAACCTTTTTTTTTTTGTCAATTCTATTTCTTTTTTTTTTTGAAAAAAAAAGGAAAATTGTCATACTTTTGAATGTTTCTAAAGAAGATATTCACCCAAATTTTTTTTTAAAAAAATCAATCAATCAATAATATAAAGTTATCAAGTTCGTGAAAATGCTGGTTCAGCCCAATTAAGAATTCGTTCAAAAATTGAAAACGTAGCTGGTGTTCAATTACCCATTTTTGAATCATTCTCAGAAGGACCTGATGGTTCTTTTTTTCTTTTTTTTTTTTTATTTCTCTCCTAAATTCATCCTGGTTTCATAATAAAATTCAAAATTTTAGTTTTTGAATTAACTGGTTTGGGAAAAGGAGGACAACAAGTTCAAAACTGCAAAAAATCATTTAAAAAAGCTATTGAAATGCTTACAGAATTGGCTTCACTTCAAGTACTTTTTTTCCCCCTTACTTCTCCCTTTTAAATAAAATTATTTCTCAAAATATTATCTTTTAGACCTCATTCATGATTTTAGATGAAGTTATTCAAATTACAAATCGTCGTGTTAATGCTATTGAGCATGTTATTATTCCTAAAATTGAAAATACCATTAGTTATATTATTTCTGAATTGGACGAAGGAGACAGAGAGGATTTCTTTAGGTTCTTGATTTATTTATCAATTTATTTATTCATTTTTTTTTTTTTTTGTTGTTGTATTGATCTTGTACTGAATTTCATCAAAAATAGATTGAAAAAAATTCAAGATAAGAAAAAGAGAGAAAAAGCTGCTGAAGAAAAAGCTCTTGGTTTGATTTTTTATTACTACTTTTTTTTTTTTTTTCCAATATGTTCTTTTTTTAAAATAAGAAATAACTTTTTTTTTCAAAAAAATAGCTGAAGCAAAAGGATTAGAGAATAGGGAAATGCCTAGAACCATATTCCAAGAACCTGAAGATGAAGATCTTCTTTTTTAAAAACATAACCTCTCATATTTTGTTCTCAAATAAAAAACTATATTCATCTTTATCTATTCATTGACATTCTATACATGTATAATTTACAATTTTACAAGTCCCATTTTCTTCGTTTCTCTTCTGGTTGGATATCCCAATTAGGTGATTTAATTTGTTTTAACCACTTGAAATCTTCAACTTTGTCCCAAAAATTGACTGATTTATCGAGTGTTGATTCCTGTAAAGTTATATTTTTTTTTGTTAACATTCAATTTATTACCCACAATTTTGAAGAAAAAAGAAAGGAAATCACAGTACCAAAAAGTGTTGGTCTAATAAGTTATAAGTTAGAGAATAAGGAGCAAATTGAAGAGAATGGCAATCTTCAATTATTGGATGACTTGTAACATGAAGATAAATATCACAATTTGTACTTTTATGCATTCTAAACTTTGGATTTGATTGTTGCTTAAAAAAATTAAGGAAAAAAAATCAAAAAAAAAAAAAAAAAAAAAAAAAAAAAAAAAAAAATTTTATAAAAAAAAAAAAAAAAAAAAAAAAAAAAAAAAAAAAAAAAAAAAAAAAAAAAAAAAAATACTTGGTGACAAGCAAGAACAAGAGTTGAAGAGTTACATTCATCCATAAAAACTGAAGAAGAAGTAGGTCCTAATACAATGGTAGAGTTTTCAACTTTATTTATATGAACTGAAGAGAAAGGACAAGTTATAATGATTTCACAATTTTTGAGTTCAGAAAGAGTTAAATCCTTTTTTTCATATCCAGTTATCACTTTAATCTTTTCATTTTCAAGTTGTTTAAATGAAACTGTGTTAAGATCCTCAAAATCAAATTTCTTTTCTTCTTCCTTTTTTACTTCAATCTTGGGTTCATTTTCATTTTTAGAATTAATTTTTGGAGAAGCTTTTGGACGAGATTTGAAACTAAATTTCTTTGGTGGAGCAACAGAATTTTTTTGAGTCATAATCTTTTCCTGTAAAAATTTGAGTTGCTAAAATAGAAAAGATTCAATATCTTGATTCAATTAATCTTTAAAAAAGAAAACAAGAAAGAACCTCCATGCATTTTTGGTTATCATAATTTGTTAAATCTCGAGAAGCTTCATTAAATTTTGCTCGAAGTGCTTCCAATTCTTCTGATAAATTCTTGAAATGTTGTTCAATTGATTCAGATTCAACAGAAAGATGAGTCTTAGCTTCAATATCTAAATTGATTGGGTTTTCAATTATGTTTTAAATTATAAAATGAAAAAAGAAGAGGGATTTGACAGAAAAAAAAAACCTTTTGCTGTTGACTTGAAAAGAGAAAGGAAAGAATCCATTCTGACTAATCACTTTTTTGATAGTTTTTTTTTTTTTTTTTTGAAATTTTTTTGATTTCACAAAATAAAAAAGTTTGATTTTTTGAAACATTTATTTTTTTATTAAACATTGAGCATTTATACATTTTTTTTTTTCATCCATCAAGACCAAAAACTTTTTGACCAATTTCTGAAACTTCAAAACCAGGAGGGAAAAGAGTTTGAATTGCTTTTGTTCTTGATTGAAAGTAACCATCAAGTTCTGGGAGAATTGTTCTTGGAAACATTTTCAAATACATACAAGCACGGAATCGAGAACTATCATTTGGGAAATTACAATGAGGAAGAAGTGATGACCAAATACAAATTGAACCTATTTTAAATGTTTGTTTAGCTTGAATTGAAAAAGAAAGATAAAAGAAAAAATAAAAAGAAAAAAAGAAAAAAAAGAAAAAGAAAAAGAAAAGAAAAAATAAACCTTTTCTCATAGAAATTTTTTGTGCATTGGAGTCAATATCTGCAGCATCAATTTTTGAAATTCCAATAAAATCTCCCCTTCTTGGAGGATACTTTTGATTCCATTCTTGAATGAATTTATGAAATCCTGGAACACAAATAAATCCACCATCATCTTCTCGACTCTCCAAAAAAGATACAACTCCTTGAACTTTTTCACTACCTTCATAATAACACATTGGTCTATCATTTCCTTCAACAATAAATAAGCCACGATCCCATAAAAATGATCCATCTCTTCCTTTTGATCTCTCAATTTCCTCTTCTTCAGTGTACTTGGGTTGAGTGAAATAAGTCCAAGGATTTAAATCAAAATGAAACCAATTCGATTGTGATTTCCAATGAGGAAAATCTTTGGTTTTACCATTTAAAAGCTTGACATTCTTTGTTGGTCTCATGATTCCATATCTATCAACTGATACAAGGACTTCTGATGTTTTTAAAATAATTTGAAATGCTTGAAAAATTTCTTTAGATTGTCGAACATTCCAAGCGGCTCTACAATTTAAAAATTCAAATCAATTTTTTTAAAGAATAAAAATAAAATATCAAAATAAATGTGAATCAATATCAAAATAAAAAATCAAAATAAATGAATGGAAATAAATATTACTTTCCAATTGATAATCCACTCCCAAGAAATCCAAGTTGTGCACCAGAAGCAAAAGGTTCCCAAGTTTCAGGATTATCTCTCTTAACATTATCCCTTTCTTTTTCAATCGTCTCCCAAATTTCATTCAAAGCATCTTCTCTTTCCTCCTCTGTTATAACATTATCAATAACAACAAATCCATACTCCTCAAAGAATTCTCTAATTTCTTTCTCTTCTTTAACTTGAAATGATTTCACAAATCCTTCTTTATCCTTTGGGACAATAGGTGCGAAATAGGTTTGTGGCTTTCCTTCCTTTTTTTCTTTCTTCCCTTTTCTTTCTTTGTTTCTTGTGAAAAATTGATAGGCTATGAAAAGTGAGGAAAGTGAGAGTAAAATAGGAAGAATCATGTTCGGATAGGACATTGTAGAATGAATTGAATTGTTAAAAAGTTGTTGTTTTTGTTTTGTTTTTTTAGCAAAGTCCTTTTATTTTTATAGAACTGAAAATTTGTTGACGTGGAACCTACTTTGTCCTTTCTTTTCGTCATCAAATTCAATATCAAACAGAACACGAAGCAATGCAACAAAATAAATTCAAAGAAAGAAGTTACAATTCACACAAAGTTTCTTTTTTTTTAAAGAAAAGTGATCAATTTCACAAGTTTCTTGAAAAAAAGGTGATATTTCTGAAAAAAATTGGTTCTTTCTTTCTTCAATGAAGTGGATAGGATGAATGTGTTGTTTATTTCATTTCAAAGTGTTGTTTAAAATATTGAAATCAACTTTGTTTGTTTTCAACAAACAATCGAAATAAAATAATCAACACATTCAAAATCTTCTTATCATTCATTTTAAAAGTTTTCACTTTTTTTTTAAAAAAAATTCTTTCCATTTCTTTTTGCTTTTTTGAGAAGTATTGAATGATTTCGGGTTGTAAGTCGGAGTAGAAACAAAGTCTTTTTATTTTTATTGCATTATTATTAGGATAAAAGGTCTGATTATCAAACTTTTCATTCATAAAAAAACCTGAAAAGGGTCTTTTTTCCGTTCCGTAGAGAAGGCCGATCATAATAATAATTATTGTCGGAAGTTTTTCTTATTATTATTTATTTGCAATCTCGGAAGCCGGAACGGGCATTGGAATATTTTTTGTATAAATACCTCCAAATCATTTTTTTTTTTTTTTTTTTAAAACCAAAAAAATTTTTTTTTTTCCAAATTTCAAATTTCAAATTCAAATTTCAAACTTTAAAACTTAATTTCAACTCCAATTTCATTAGATCTTATAAACTTTATATTCACTCTTATTAATTGTATTTATTGATTTCAATTTTTTGTTGAAAAATGGGAAAAAAACAAAAAAATGATATCGAGCTTCAAGGTTCATTTTTTTTCTTTTTTTTTTTTTTTTCTCTATCCCTGACTTTCCTTTCCACTACTTTCCTTTAATATTAACCTTCTATTAACTCAAAAAAAACATCAATAGCTCAAATTGAAGATGATATTACCAAAGAAAAACAACAAGCTAAGAAAGAAAAACAACCAAAAGTTTCACTTTTTACTCTTTATCGTTTCTCAAGTTGGACTGAAAAGTTTATGATTTTCCTTGGGATTCTTGGAGGACTTGGTCATGGACTCATTCAACCAATTTTTATTATGACTTTTGGAAGCTTAGTTGATTCATTCTCGCCAACATCTTCTGTTGAGGAGATATTTGATACCATGAATGGATTTATTTTGAACCTTGTTTATCTTGGAATTGCAGCGCTTATTTGTGCTTATTTTAGAACCTCAATGTTTGTACTTGTTGGACAAAGTCAAGCTAATAAAATTAGAAAAGAATATGTAAGAGCTATCTTAAGACAAGAAATTGGTTGGTATGATGGAAAACTTTCAGGTGAATTAACAACTCGTCTTTCAAAGTAAAATTCATTTTTATTTTATTTTATTTTTTAACTTTTATTTGCTCACAAGTCATTTATTAAAACAAATATTTTTCTTCAATAGTGATGTCCCATTGATTCGTGATGCTATTAGTGAAAAACTTGGAACTCTATTTTATTGTATTTCTGGTTTTGTTGCAGGTTATTGTATCAGTTTCAGCACTGGATGGAAAGTTGGTCTTGTTACTCTTGGAGGAACTCCAGTTTTAATTATTACAGTTGCATTGGTTGGTAAAGCTCTTACTATGTATTCTACTCAAGGACAAAAAGTTTATGCTCAAGCTGGTACTATTGCTCAAGAGGTTTTTATCTTTATCTTTTATTTTTCATTTTTTTTTTTTTTGGAATTAAAAAATACCATTTTCTAAATTAGATTCTTGGAGCAGTCAAAACTGTAATGCTTTTTGGAGGACATGAAGAAGAAGAAAAAAGATATAATGATGCTTTAGAAGTTGTTGAAGAAAATGGAAGAAAAAAGTCTTATGTCGAATCATTAAGTACATCAGTTCCATTTTTAGTTGGTTTTTGTTTATATGCTCTTTCTTTGTGGTATGGTTCTACTCTCGTTTATTCTGGGGAATTGACTGCTGGAGAGGTCCTTGTTGCTTTTATTTCAGTTACAATTGCAAGTTCAAGTTTAGGAATTATGGCTCCTTCAATTATGACTATCTCAATTGGATGTGGAGCTGCATATGAAATCTTTCAAATTATTGATCGTAAATCCAAAATTGATTCACTTTCAACAGAAGGATTAAAACCAGAAACATGTCATGGAAATATTTCAATGAAAGACCTCAAATTTACTTATCCAAGTAGACCAGATGCTCAAATTTTAAAAGGAGTCTCAGTTGAAGTTAAAAGCGGACAAACTGTTGCCTTGGTTGGAAAGAGTGGTTCCGGAAAAAGTACAATTATTGGTTTACTTGAAAGATTTTATGATATTGATGAAGGAAGTATTACTCTTGATGGAAATCCAATTAAAGATATTAATGTTCAATGGCTTCGTTCAAAAGTACTTTTCCTTCTATATTTTTTCTTTTTTTCTTTCTTTCTTTCTTTCTTTCTTTCTCTCTCTCTTTCTTTCTTTCTTTCTCATAATTTTCATTTAAAATATTAAATAAATAAAATAAATAAAGATTGGATTAGTTGGACAAGAACCAGTACTTTTCACAGGAACAATTAAAGAGAATATTATGATCGCTAAAGATGATGCTACAATGGAAGAAATTATTCAAGCATGTAAAGATGCCAATGCTCATGATTTTATTTCAGCACTTCCAGATGGATATGATACCATTGTTTATCAAAGAGGAGGAAATTTATCAGGTGGACAAAAACAAAGAATTGCCATTGCTCGTGCTATTATTAATAATCCACAAATTCTTTTATTGGATGAAGCAACAAGTGCTTTGGATAGTAAAAGTGAAGTCATGGTTCAAGCAGCTCTTGATAAGGCATCCATTGGAAGAAGTACAATTGTTGTTGCTCATAGATTATCTACAATTAAGAATGCTCATCAAATTCATGTTTTTGGAAAAGGTGTCATTATTGAATCTGGAAATCATGATGAATTGATGGCTTTAAATGGAGAATATGCAAAATTGGTTCACCTTCAATCAGTTGCAAAAAAAGAAGAGAAAAAAGAACAAGAAGAAGATGATGATCAAGAAGTTATTGCAAAATTTACAAAGAGTAAAGCTATTGAACAAGAAGAAGAACTTCAAGCTAAAAAGAAACAAAAAGTTGCAACATCATGGTATTCATTAAAAAAGATCTTTTCCAACAATTGGAGACATGAATGGCATTTACATCTTGTTGGAAACTTGATGGGAATTTGTCAAGGATTAGTTTTTCCAGCATTCAGTTATATTTTCACTAAAATTCTTCTTGCTTTGATGTTGAAACGTGGTCAAGATTTAAGAGATGAAGTTGATTTCTGGGCTTGGATTCTCGTTGTTTTAGGATTTGCTGCAAGTAACTTTTTTTTTTTTTTTTTTTTTTTTTTTTTTTATTTTTTTTTTTTTTTTTTTTTTTTTTTTTCTTCAAAATTTAATTTACAAATTAAATTAACTTTAATAGTGTGTGTCGTCTACTTTCAAAATCTTACTTTCTTAACGTCACTTGAAAGATTTACCAGAAGACTTCGATTCGATTTATTTTCACATGTTATTCGTCAAGTAATATTCTCTTTCTCTTTCTTTTTCTCTTTTCTCTTTCCCTTTTCCTTCATTTGATTATTCTTAACAATTTTCTTTTTTTTAAAAAAATAATAGAAAGGAGCTTGGTTTGATGAAAAAGGTCATGAAGCTGCTGTATTTGCTACTATTTTAGCCCAAGATTGCGCAGATATTCCAAAAGCTTCAGGAAAACTCGTTGGTCAATTTTTGAAAATTCTATCCGTTTCAATTGGAGGAGCTGTCTTAGGAATTACTAGTTGTTGGAGACTTGGTCTTGCCCTTGCAGCTTGTGTTCCATTATTGTCAATTGGAAATTATTTTAAAGTTAGAAGTATTAAAGGATTTGCAACAGCAACAAGAAAAGCTTATGAGAAATCAGGAGTTGTTGCAGCTGAAGTGATTGAGAATGCTAGAACAGTTTATGCTTTAAGACTTGAAAACAAATTCCTTGATCGATTTGTTGCTGAAATTTTAGTTCCTGAAAAAATTGGAGAGAAAGATGGACATGTTAGTGGTGCTGGTTATGGTTATGGAGAATGTGTTCAATTACTTGTTTTTGCTTTTGGATTTTGGTATGGTTCACAAAATATTAAAAATGGCTATTGTGACCCTGAGCAAATGTTTTTGGCAATCATGTGCATTATAAATACAGCTTTAGTCATTGGAGATACTTTACACATTTTCCCAGATTTCCAAAGAGCATTGGTAAATTTTTTTTTTTCTTTTTTTCTTTTTTTTCTTTTCTTTTTAACATTTTTAAACTTGATATTAACAATAATAATAAATAAAAAAAGGAAGGAGCAATGGCAGTTTATGAATTGATGGTTCAAGAAAAAGAAATTACAGGAAAAGTTAATGGAATGACACCAATGCAATGTGAAGGAAATATTGAATTTCAAGATGTTAGATTCTCTTACCCAACTAGAAAAGATACTGAAATTCTTCGAGGATTTTCATCCAAAGTTTCAAAAGGACAAACTTTAGCATTAGTTGGACATAGTGGATGTGGTAAATCAACAACCATTTCACTTGTTGATCGACTTTATACAGCTACTGGAGGAAATATTTATCTTGATGGAATTGAAATTCGTAAACTTGATATTTCATGGTTAAGAAGACAAATTGGATATGTTGGACAAGAACCTGTTGTATTTGCACGAAGTATTAGAGAGAATATTGCTTATGGAATTGAAGTAACTGAAGAACAAATTATTGAAGCAGCAAAGAAAGCTAATGCACATGATTTTATTTCAGCTCTTCCTGATGGTTATAATACTTATGTTGGTGAAAGAGGTTCTCAACTTTCTGGTGGTCAAAAACAAAGAATTGCAATTGCAAGAGCTTTGGTTAGAGATCCAACCATTCTTTTATTAGATGAAGCAACTTCTGCCCTTGATTCTGAAGCTGAAAAAGTTGTTCAAGAAGCTATTAACGAAGCTAGAAAAGGAAGAACTACCATTGTCATTGCTCATCGATTATCAACCATTAAAGATGCAGATATCATTTCAGTTGTAGATAGAGGTCAAATCCTTGAAACAGGAACTCACAATGAATTAATTGCAAAGAAAGGAGCATATTACAATTATGTTGAAGCACAAACTTTAGAAGGAGCTTAATTCAAATCAAAATCAAAACTCAATTGTTTGTTATATATTAATGTAATAAAATTGTATTGTATTTTTTGAAATTGATTCTTTTTTTTTTTTTTTTTTTTATATTTTTTTTTTAATTTTTTT
>Ga0209960_1004810_pt1 | contig 10025 bp, 6 predicted proteins | sample ThiBiot_500_plan_2_FD_183947 | JGI IMG/M metagenome (GOLD analysis project Ga0209960, IMG submission 183947) | Wastewater bioreactor microbial communities from Cape Town, South Africa - Thiocy_expt_500_plan (SPAdes) | ecosystem: Engineered > Bioreactor > Thiocyanate-remediating >...
ACAATTTGTTCATCGACTTTCAAATAGCGTTTGACAGGATAAAACACAAAATCACATGAACTACGCTTAAATCATATGGAGTAGATTCGAAAATCATCATACTACATAAAAGAATCTATGAAAGATTAGAATCAGCTGTTAGAATTTGAAATGATTATGACGATTGGCTTCAAGCTGTTGCAAGAGCAACACAAGGCGGTCCATTTTCACCACTTCTTTTCATAACGTATTTCGAGCCAGTAATGATAAATAATCTTAGGTTTCCGGATCATATCCACCTAATAGATGAGGATATCAGTTCACTCCAACGCCAACTAGATGTAGTAAGAGCAGCTGCTGAACAATCAGAATTAATGCTAAACATAAATAAAACGAAAACTTTGGTTTTTGGAGACAGAAGTATGGAAAGCGAAATTCATACTATGGGCAACAGTCATTAAATACAGAAAATTTCGAATACCGTGGTAGTCGATTCACAAGTGATAGCAGCTGCTCGTAGGAAATAAAAAGACGAATAGAAAAAGTGACAGATACTGTAGCCTATGGCGCAACCAGTGTAACGGAAAAAAGTTAATGAGCGAAGACTCTAAGTGTGACTTTCTACCTTTTCCGTTATTTGGTTGTGTAAGTAATTTACGAAGCGAGTAAATTAGTTTACACGAGTAGAATCGATATCCGATTCTTTGAGAATAAATACTATAAATGAGCATTTTAATTTGAGTGACGTATTTAACCTACATTCACTCGAAATTTTATTGAAATGAATAATAACAATGCACGCGACTTTTAACAATCAGTGCGTGACTAACAATAGTATTATATATATATGTTCGATTTGTCTTGTGCGCCATCTATTGGTTCCAGAGCTATGACGCAAGTACAAGTATTTGTACTTGTACTTATCCTATCTCTGTCTCTAGTCTCCCTGGGCACCATTTTTCGAAAGTATCCATATATCTATCTTAACGCTCAGAAATGACTGAACAAGAAAATCTTTCAATCATTAGTCCAATTAATAGAATAATTTCTTATAAGTGAATGAAAGCTGAAAACCCTACGAAAAAACGAACTCGGTGTTTTTAAATTTGCAAAATTAACGGTTGAAGCTTGAGTTCAACTTCCAAGTCTGGCATGTATAAAATAGAACACCTACGTCTACAACATCGAAAGAAAAACTGTGGAAAAAGCTAAGATGTGAGCATGGACAGTTATCAACATTATTCATCTTATCTGTCCTCATGTTATACCAAATTGAAATATTAACTTAAGTTATCTATTCTAATGTTAACACCAAACTTTATATATGAACCATCGCATCTTCTCCATTTCTCAAGATGAAATAGCGAACTTCAAAGACTCTTAGAGATTTTGTTGGACTTCAAACGATCTCACGAGACTTGAGCAGATGTGTACTGAGCCTAAAAGACAGTAGACATTAAGAGGCAAAATCGGTTCATTGGAATTTTTTTTATAGAGTTTCTTATTTTTGTCTAAAATAATCATTTTACGATGAATCTAACAATTTCCGCCGATATCTTTCATACATTCCCAAAATAATCAATACACATGAAAACCATGTACTTCAGAGGCTATATGCAGAATTTCGAAACACTTCCTCCTTCAGTTTCATATCTACTTTACAACATGATCCCGTTAATCTTGATGATTCTACCAAGTGTGCTCTATCTATACAGAACTTCAGACATGTTTTCTTTTGGTATCGCTGAATAGAGCTTCATTCACTCTATCGAACTATGTGATTTTCGTTTGTTTCCTTTTAGGTTTATTGGGAAAATTTGATGTACTTTAAATAGTGCGCCAAAATATTGGTTTTAATTAGTGACGTTTAGGTCAGTTTTTCGACGGTTTTCCTATATGATTTTCACAAAACGAATTTTTTAGATACAATTCAAGCTATACGTGAGATGCATCAAATCAAATGTAACATCCAGATTGTTTAATTCCCTCGATTGTAAGGAGAGTCATATTAAAAAATAGTTTGTCTCTTTGCACTGAAGTAAAGGAAACATCGGTTTTAGTTACTCCTAATAGATGACTTAATGATAGTTGACAATTTGGGACCAAAGGTAAAAAGAACATTGATTTCAGTATATTACTATGATTTACTATTGGTAGTCAGAATTCAGATAAACGTTAGCTAATTAGGGTAGCCGGCTTCGAATATGAGCACGACAGTGGAGTCAAATGGTAGAAAAATACGATTATGCATGAAGTCCGCTCATACATTATCACGTGTGCAGAATCCGAACCTGTTATCAGATTTTTCAAACATTTGAGATGATCCTTCTTTATCGCACTTAGTCGTTTGCAAAAAAATATTTTTCAAAGCCTCTCAGTTTGATTTTAAATCTCGATATCAATTACTTTTTAAACTCGTTTGCTCAAAGTGTATTTGCTCAATTGAATATATGCAGTACGAAATATCAAGATTCGATCATGCCAACAGAGTATTTCTATGCCAGAAAAAAACGGATCTTTGTGTTTAAGGATTATACGCAGTGAGATAGCCACAGAGCAGCGACGAGTCAGAAGTGGCGGATCGAAGGGACGCCGACGACTGCAATGAACTACCTATAATAACAAAACCGATGTGTTCTTGGTTTTGTTTTATTTCCTTATTGTGAAATGTTCTCATTACAATCTTTATACACAAGTTACATATTGAGTTATGAAGAAGTTGCGTTCCGCTCCTTTCTATTTTCTTCCGTTTACACATTCAGTCTAGAGTTAAATTAATTGATTCTTGATGAACGCGACTTATATCATTTATGTGCTTTCTTATAAATTGAATACTAAAAGCCATAGCTAATCCGAGAATAGCTGACTAAAATGATTTCTACGAGAAAGAGCTGACCGAATCTCAAGCTGAGCGTTAGTTGTATACTAACTGCTCTAACTGTTTTGTATATCATACGGACCGCAATGATTTCATAATATCACGCAGACCATGCGATCAAATCAGTGCATTTCTCAAATTCTATTTCACTTGAAGGATTGGCAAATACGGATGGCTTGCAATGATAGACTTCAAGAATATTCGATTCATTGTTCTTTAGTGATACTTGTACATTAACTTTATTACACGGATTTTTCATCATCCAAAAACCGCTTTCGGCTATTTTCTTTGCCTTTACGGTTTGTCCTGTCACACACAACGGATGAACATATATTGAAGTATCAAAGCATGGATCTAACAGTTTGTTTACAGGGCAAAGCATACTTCCTAACGGACGATATGGTGATGAGAATCTTCGGACAGAAGCCATGAATCCGGTTAATCCCTCAGTAGAATTTTTACTGAAAGGAACTATTTTCTTTTCCTTCACTTTATTGCATTCATCTTTTGTGTTACATATTTCATAATAATGTCCTCTCATTAATCCAAATGTACGCTGCTCATCGAGATGTGAATGTGTATATTCTGTATTGATCCACTCTTTGAATAAAAAAATAGTTTTACTGTTTGGTTTACAATAGAAAAAGCCAGCATTTACAGGTACTTCTCGCATAAAAATCATATCACAACCACCAACACTCAAAGAATATTTTTCAAGAGACAACCAAATATCTTTACGTCCAAAAGATATATCAGTATCAACAGCTAGAATAGTATAATTTCTCCTCAAAACATCGAAATAAAATCTTAATTTGAACCAATTCATCGGTTTATAATACTTTTTATCGTGATATAAGGCTTCCACGGTGGGATCCAGGTCTTTATAATAATTTTTATAATATTTAGTTCCATTAAAACAAGGTAGATTCAGTTTGAAGCAAACTTGTAATGATTTTTCATCACCAACCATAACAATGTAGTTATAGACTTTACCATATTTAACTATTGTATAGATTTGATTTTGAAGCATCATTTGCCAAGGATAACTGAATCGAAGTAAAGCAATTCTACCCAAATTATCACACATAAGTGCAAGCAATTGATCCAAATCATTATGGATCGATGAAAAACGTATCATCATAGGATGATCGGTAAATAACCATGGGTGAGCGGCATACTTTTTCCATTGATCAAATGTTGTCTTATATTTATCTGTTGCCTCTGTAATTCTTTTTTCCCCACGGGAATTTTTATTCACCAAATAAGCTATCCAAAAATAAGATGTTAAGATAGAAGTGAAACTTATAACGAGAAGTTGGAAATAGGAAAATTTGTTACAACGCATTGGTCTCTATAAAATTAAATATAATTGGCTTGTATAAGTAAAAGTAACATCAGTTCATCTTGCCAATGCAGTTAATCGAAAAGGCATGTTAAAAATTCTCAGCTCATAACTTGTTTTGTTTTAGTAGAACTCAATATTTGAATTTCAAAAGTTTCAAAGCCATTATATTTCTAGTGAACTGTCTCCTATACAAGACAGTGGTACGAAAAATAATACTCCTGTAAATTTTAAGAGAGCATTTTCTGATAGTCAGCATAATACATTTGTATCTAGATATATTTTAATGTTTTCAGTGCTAGCATTCGAATATTCTATTAGCCTTTCTCCTTCATTGTACCGTAGGGTGCATACTTGTAAAAAATTCAAAATATCGTGTTCAACTGGACCAATGGTTATTTCTGTATAAGTCTAACTTATTACAGATTAATACACGATAGAAATCAGATGCCAAAACGATACTTGAATTATTATAACATATTAACTATATAAAGCTGAATTTAGTAGTTTTTATCAATGGCTCGTTGATTGCGAAGCACTAAAATTTGAACAGTTGCTGATATTTCTTGCATAATCTCAACATCACTATAATGCGTCTCTGACGATTTTTATTCGAAATTTGTCGCATTTTTACGAATATTAGCCCTGTATAATTTTCTTATCAAGCAAGGTTTAGTTCGAATGATCCAAACGTTCTCAGAGCATCTATTCTATAAGGTAGAGAGATTGATAGGCAGTTGTTTCTTTTCACAAATTTAGGGTTGTAGAAGAACATTGTCACTGTACCTTTTACAAATATTCATTAAGGCCCTGTCAAAAACAAGAAAGTATTTCAACGAATGACAGTAAAGAACGCCACTCAAATCGGAAATCTTTCCTATGGACGAGAGATTTTAAAAAAATACGCAAAATCTTTTCTGTTATTAAGACATAGGATAGAGCACTGCTGACAGCACAAAGTAAATCGTTTCAAAAAACATATCGTTTATTTGCAACTCTATACTTGTCTGTTTTTTACTGAATAATTTACCAAAAATCAATTGATACAAACTCATCAATGTCTTTCTTTTATTCTTCTTGATAATTAAGTTCATCAATTGTCATTTTTTCATGGTAAAATTGTGATACGAAACGAGCGGCTATATATAGTTTCAGAAGAGCCTGTTAATAGAATTTATTGAACAACTGACTCTATTGCACATACAAATTAGGCTGATTTGAGCATATGAATTGTGTTGTTGCGATTATCTATTATAAGGCATACAATTAAACAGCTTTTTCTTATCAAGTCGCGACAATTCGAATTCGTGTTTGGTATACAACGAAAAAAAATCTCCAACAAATTATAAACTCTGAAGATAGTCTTGTAGATATGTTATCTGGGCCTCAGCCGTCCCTATTTCTTGATAAACTGTATTTGAGTGTTTACTGTTCTAAGGAAATTTTTCAGCGTTTGTATCTATTAAAGCAAAATATACGAGTTCATTATTGCTATTAAATTGCGCTTAACATTGCATCCGAACTGGGCTATGTCGTTTCTTTTCAAAAGACTCATCGGCAAAAGTAGGTTCAAAGCGAAGCTTCTCACCTTCGCTGTTATCTTCATATATTTGGGATACACATGCTATCGATTGTTAAACGCAGAATATGCCAATTTGAATACACGCAACGAAAAAGAAATATACGCTACATTACTTTGTCCTTCAAGCCCTCATCCAGTCTCGCAAGGTGAAATTGATTACTACTATGAGGGTACAAGAATATTGACATATCGGCTATTACATAAGCTATCCACTAAAGATGTTGATAATCGCCGACTGATAGTACTTGCTACTGAATCAGTCTTGCCAGAACAAATTCGTCAACTACGTACTGATGGAGCTATTGTCAAGATCGTTCGTGCGATACAGCCACCGAAAGGGGTCGATACTCAGAAAACAAAAGCGCGCTGGAAAGATCAATATACGAAACTAGTACTTTGGAACATGACACAATACTCTAAAATATTATACATTGATTCGGACATTTTACCTATTCGTCCATTATCACCTATTTTCAATATGACTTTTTCTATTGATAAAGACGGTCATCCTTACTTGTTTGCTGCGACTTACGATTCTTCAGTGACACGAACTTTTGGGACATATCGACGGCCCGTACCAGCTTTGGGGCTGAATGATACGCAAGCAGGTGACAGTCCGCATGCTGGTTTGTTCCTTATTCATCCATCTGAACGTCAAGCCAACTATTTGCAATCTCTCTATGACAATCCTCCTAAAAATCAGGATTTCACAAGCTTTATGGAACAATCTATGTTGAAGTATGCGTACAGAAATGGTGGCGATTATCAATGGACACGACTATCCCAAATGTATAATACACAATGGCCTCGGTTAGAAGATACTAACGTTAGCTATGCCATACATGATAAATTTTGGAGAGACCGTTCTCCTGTAGCCTGGAATCTAAGACGTTTTTGGTATGTTGCTTGGGGTGAAATGCAAGGTTGGTCTGAAACCCGACAAAAATCGTGATGAACTTCAATTTGGTACCATTTGTACATGAATTATTGAGTCTTCGTATCATTTAGTCACACAGCAGAAGCCAGTGCAAGTTGTTCAAAAGAGATTCTTCCATTTTTACGGCTTTTTTAAACGTGATCGAAAGAAGTTTTTGATGAATTATGGCACCTACTTTTTCTCAAATGAAACACATAAATTTGGTAGAGATTTTTCGTGTGGATGAAAGATTAATTAAACAAGTTATTAAGTCAACACTATTTTCTTTTAAAAAAAGCGATCGTAACATATAAGGTTTTATATTATAACGGGTGTTCTATAAAGAATGCTCCTTTTTTTGTGTAGCAATTTTCGGACCTATGGTAATCTCTAGTGACCTCTTCTTTTTGCTTGTTTTATTCGTTTTTCGTTTGTCTACAAAACGGTGGGTTTGGTTTGTTGAATGAAATCTAAAAATAAAGTTTTCCAAGATGAAAAGTGAAGAAATCCAGAAGCTTGTACTTTCCAAGTACCAAAAAGGTGAATCTCTAACGAAAATTTTCGAAGATTTGAATGGTTTTGTGAGTGTTTGGACCGTTCGGCGGTGATGCAAGATGATGAATGAGACGGGTTCTATCAACTTGTCGTATTCAACAGGTCGTCCACGCATGATCAGAACCAAAGGGATGATCCAGAAGGTGAAAAACCAAATGAACCGTAAAAAACAGGTGTCAATCAGGAAACTTGCCAGTGAACTGGATATCTCGAATGGATCTGTTTTCAGAATCTTGAAACAAGATCTAGGATATCGTTCATATAAAAAAAGAGCCGAGCCAGCTCTCACAAATCTACAAAAAAGTCAAAGACTAAAATTTGCAAATTGAGTCCGGCATAACTTTCGTAAAGAAGACACTCTAAAAATCCTCTTCTCAGACGAGAAAATGTTCGATATTGATGACATCTATAATGCTCAAAACGATCGAATCTAGGCAGTGGATCGTGAAGAGGCTGATGCAAAGGGTGGTGTCTGTCAAAAACGGAAGTTTCCGCAAAAAGTGATGGTTTGGCTGGGAGCGTGCTCCAAGGAATTGACACCATTAGTCATTTTGGATAAGGGGACGGTGGATCATCAACGGTATATCAATCAAGTGTTACCGGTGGCTTTGAAATACGGCAACAAGGTCTTTGGCAACGATTGGACCTACCAACAAGATGGTGCCACGCCACATGCTCATGCTGTAACCCAAGAATGGTGCCGAGAGAATTTTCCATCGTTTATAGGCAAAAACCGTTGGCCACCAAACTCACCTGATATCAACCCGCTGGACTACTCCATATGGGATGAATTTGGTCACCAAATCAACTGGGCCAAAGTTCAATCGAAAAAGACTCTGATTGATGAACTAAGACGAGCTGTTAGGCGAATAAGGGAATGCGTTGTGTTGGAAAGTTGTCAAAGTTGGACCAACCGCTTCTATCGCTTATCACATAGCAACGGAAATTATTTGAAATAAATTGTTAACAGATTCTTGTAAATCTCAAAAAGACGAATCTTTTTTAAAAAAAATGAAATGTCTAGCATGAACGGTAAGCAAATGAGGCGATTTATACGAAAGGAGCATTCTTTATGGAACACCCGTTATACATCGGTCTTATTTGCTATTGTGTTTAGTTTCTATTTGTTATATCTATTAATTTCGCAGATAATTCTTGAAACAAAAGCTGTTGTAGGTGAAGAAGCAGATTTAGGTGTATTAATTTATATCATTGTCTTTCATTTTTTTACCGTTTATTCTATGTTTACTTTCTGCATCAGATTAGAAATTATATACAAAGTAAAACAGATATATTATTTAATTCATTTTTCGCTTCATAAGTTTTAATACCTGAGGGTGATGATGTAAGTAATGCACTGTGTCATCATACTGAAAGAGACAAACCAACACTCATATTTCATCACTGGCACGTTTCCTACTAGAATTTTGATCAATAGTAATGTATTTACAGATGCTTTAAAAATTACTTAATACGAATGATAACCTTAATTGAGGCTTTTTTGTATGTGATACCGGCCTTTTTACCACTGATTAATCTAGTATAGCGAAAGTCTCGACATTTTCGACCACCCTCTAAATTACAAACATAGAAGCTGTTCGGAATAGTGATTTTTGTTGGTGTTATTGTTCCATATATAAGAATTCTTCTCTATACACTCAAGAAGACTTTTTAAAAGTCTCGATGATTTTTCTTGTATTTTCACATGTGGGAATCCTTTTTTTGGCGAGTGTTCAGAAAAACAGGTTCATTCCCTTTTCTGAAAGAAAGGGTTATAGGCTTCTAAAATGGGTAGGAAAAAGTCTTAAAACTTTGTTTGTCCGGTCCAATCAGGAAACAGTACGTATTATAGTGACTAATACGTATTGACCATTTATGGTCCGAAGTTAGTTGGATCCTAGGTTATCGGGCTCGGGGAGTTCGAATCTGATGTCCGAACATCAAAATTTTGCTGCTGGTATTCTCCAGCTGGAGTAGTACCAACACATCAAATTCCAATTTTCCATAAAGTTTGATCAAAGGTAATCGGGTATGAGGAATTCGAATCCGATGTCAGATTTTCAAAATTTTGATGTTGGTATTCTCCAGCTGGAGTGGTACCAACACAGGAAGTTCAGATTTTCCATAAGGTTTGACCAAGGGTAATCGGGTGTGGAGAATCCGAATCTGATGTTAGTTTTCGACGAAAATCATGTGTTACTGCCGCTTTCAAAATTTACTACCTAGTATTTTCTCTCGGTTTTTTTGAAAATTCATGAAAGCCTTATTTGGTATTTACAGCGGACATCATGAGCGGCTAGTAGTGAGTAGCGGAGCAGAGCGACGCTGATGAGCTGCTAGACGTTTGTTGAGGACATTTGTGAGTAATGGAGAAAATCAGAACTGTAGCTGCACTTGTTGTCGGAGTGGATCTATTTACTTGAACACATGTTGCTGGGAAAATTAAAATGATAGTTGTATCGTGTATATTTGTAGGTGAAGAAGAATTCTGATTTTCCTGAAGAAAATGTTGCAGAGAATTGGCTCAGTTGATTTGCTACTAAGAGTATATGTACACTTGTGTGTCTTACAGTTTTAGATAGAAAAACTTCAGTAATAGAGAAGTTGTGGGTAGTAGATCATCAGATAGTCATCAGCAGAGAAGCGTAATGAGTTGGTGTTTCTGTTGGAGACTTTGCTTCTTATCAATGTTAGATTGTGAATAAAGTATAGAAGCTATACGTATTTGAGGTAATATGTAGGTTAATAGTTGTTCAACAGAAAATACACGTGG
>Ga0209960_1004811_pt1 | contig 10024 bp, 9 predicted proteins | sample ThiBiot_500_plan_2_FD_183947 | JGI IMG/M metagenome (GOLD analysis project Ga0209960, IMG submission 183947) | Wastewater bioreactor microbial communities from Cape Town, South Africa - Thiocy_expt_500_plan (SPAdes) | ecosystem: Engineered > Bioreactor > Thiocyanate-remediating >...
AATTCAGGCACCATTCATAACGAGCACCTCGTACTGTTTATTTAAACGATGGCTCAAGGAGAACGAATTGAGGATCTTTTAGAAAGCGTGGCCGATGCGGTCAGCGCACTTGTCATTTTCTCAACTGAATCAGCAGAAAACAAACGCATGATGACCAATATTGCGAGCGGTTCAAAAATCTTGAAGGAGGCCACAAATTTCTTAGTTGAATCTGCTTCAAAAACGACCAGTATGTTTTATATAAAAACAAACTGTTTTTAAGTTTCTAATTAAATTTTCCTCGCTTCATCATCTAACAAAGTGTTACTCACTACAAACGTTAATTCAAAGCGGGAGCGAGAAAATCTTACCGATTTTAAAATTGCTGCTGTAAAATCATAAATTTCTCACTATCCCTTCCTAAAGTACATTTCGTAACTCAATAGCAAAAAAAAAACGAATTAGAGTTATTAAAAAAAAACTCTCGTACCTACTTACTGATCAGTTGTTTAGCTGCTTGGGCCAACATTGGAAGCCCTGAAATGGCTGCTAAAATGCAAGAAGCTGGTGCACTGATTGCTAAGGGGACTCAAACTATTATCGATGCTGCCACCGAACTGAGTGTCGATTTTTTCAAACAATCCGCCAAACAAGCTATTTTGGACGCTGGCAAGGACATTCTTAAAGGCACCGTAAGATTACAACAGTTCTACGAGTTGTATGAGATCGTTGTTATATTACGACAGGTAGAGTGCTATGAAATTCGAATCGTCATATCTTAATAATCATTTTCAGATTGAAATTTGCCGCATCAAGTTAAACTACGCACGCGAAGAGACATTCGCCGTGGAGGAGTTTTCATCCATTTTGTTCGTACTGATTCGCATGCTCGAACGTAGAGTATTGCGTGTGCACGATACTAAAATTAAAGACATGCTCGAACAATCGGCTATGGAGATCGAAAAGACCATCGATCCTCTGCGTCAAAACGTTCAAACCAAGCCTCAGGTACATTTATGTGCTGTAGTTCAACATTGATGTCAACTGACACCGTACAGGACAACAAGACTAAGCAACTGCGCGAGTCAATCATTACAGCATTACAAGCTGCATTGAAGAAGGCCGAAGAGGCTACAAAATTGTCTGCCAAATCTCCTTTTGACTTGAGTTTGTTGGACTCTCAAGTTAATAGAGGAGAGGTATTCGAGGAAGAAGTTATTGCCTCACAAAGGTACTTGCATAATGGAAGGTAGTTCGTTACACCAATGTACTTAATGTTCGCAACAGAGGACTCGAGGATCAAATCGAGGCTCTCAAAAAGGCCGTATTGGGTGGTGATGAGCACGAAGTTGACAAAGCGTTGCGAGGTTTGCGCAAAGAAATTGAAGATCAATTGGAAGCTGCAGAAGAGAATGCCAAGAGCGTCGCCGATCCTGCGCTGAGAGCTAAGCTATTGGGTGCAGTTGATCTGCTGAAGAAAAAACTCCGTGACATGCTTGACAAAGTGGGTGATGCTGCGCGCGAGTCTGCTCGCACGGGGAATCTGCAACTTTTGGAGCCTATGCTCGCCGAGTTAATGAACGCCAGTGCTGCTGTCTTGACTCCCCGCGCTCGCAACAATGTCTTGCAGCATGCTGCTAATATTGAAGACTTGCTTGATGAGTTGAACAACGCTGCTGCCAAGGGAAACGGCAAGGGCGCCACAACCGCCGCCAAGAACTTGAAGGCCGAATTGGCGGAGATGGCTGAACTTGGCAAGATTCTAGCACAAAATGTTGATGACGACCCTTTCAGAAAGAAACGCCTGATGGAAGCTGCTGCAGAATTGGCCGATTTGGGAGATATGTTGTCCAACGCAGCTGAAGTATTGGCCAAGAAAGGCGCTTCGCCTGAATTGTTGAAGAAGCTCGCTGATATGATCAATCGGGTTAAGGCAGCTATGAAGAACTTGATCAACGCTGCGAGCCTTACAACTCCACAAGAAATGCTCGAAAATGCTTGCGAAATCAACAAAGAACTTGACACCTTAAAAACCAATGCTGCGGACCCAAAGAAGAATGCGCCAGCTATCGTCAAAGGTGTTGCTAAAGTTGGAACTAGAGTCAAGCCTCAAGTTACAATTGCCAATGCCTACGCCGAGCACGTAAACGACCCCGAACAGAAGAAGAACATCACCGATGCTGCTCAACAATTGCAACAGAGTGCCACCGAGTTAGCACTTGCTGCAAAGGGCGCTATTGGTGGCACTTCAGCAGATGTTCGACAAAGGTTGTTGGATGCCATTCAGAAGCTCCGCGACGCTAACGACAGATTGTTGAACACCGTTACTGATGCCCCCGACGAAGAGATGATGGTGAGGTTATTCACAACAGTTGCGCTCCTTACTAACAGTTACTTCGACCTAAGGCCCTTAAAGCTCAAATTGCCGATGGTATTGCGCGCGTTCAAGCTGCAGTTGCCGCCGGTGATGTCAAGGCTGCTGCCGCTGCATTGAGTGACTTGAAAGACAGCGTTAAGAAACAAGTCTACTTGGCCCGTCTTATTGCTGGAGGACTTGACGATCTTGAACTCCGCAAGAAATTGTTGGATGCGTGTTTGGCTCTTGACAGTGGCATTCTCGACAACTTGTTACCTGCGCTGCGCTCAGCTATGGAGAACCCTAATGATGCGGCTGCAATCGTAAGAAAGACCTATCTATTTTTAATAGCGAATAGTCTAACGCAATAATCTTTCTTAAGAAAAAATTGGATGACTTATTGGGCGTTATTGATAAAAATACTTCCACTTTGGTCACCTTGTCCAAAGAAGTCAGCCCTGAAGACAGTTTGGCTCAAAACGCCAAAAAGATGAACAAGACCATCGACAGAGCATACCAAGCCATCCTCAAACCCAGTGCCGCCGATGCCACCGCTGCACTCAAAGAGGCTCGCGAACAATTGGCTAAACATAAGCAGTTGATGCAACTCGCAGCTGAGCGTACCACGGACCCGAAGCATGCAAATGCACTGAATAATGCCATGGCGCAACTTGAAAATGATTTCCAGAACGTTGTGTTAGCTGCTAAGGAAAAATTGACCAATCCAGCCACACCGAACACCAAGGTTACTGCCGCCGTCGACGCGTTCAAGAAGCAATCGACGTTGACTGGCCAGTTGGCTCTCAAATTGAAGCAAGCACGCGCCGAGGCTGAAGAGGCCGAGAGATTACGCCGCTTGAAGGAAGAAGAAGAAATGAAGCACAAAGACGAAGTGTACGCCGCAGCTCATACTGTCGAAAAAGTTGTTCAGCGAGTTCAATTGGAGTTCCCCCACGATGGTTCCCCTGCTGGTATGCTTGCCAAAGCTGCAAGCGAGATTGCACGTGCCATGAAACTCTTATCTGAGATTGCCAAGAAGGGCGACAAGAATGAATTAATTATGAACGCTCGTGAGATTGCAAACTACATTGCTGAAGTCGTCAAGTGGGCTAACAAGTGCGCCGAAGAGTGTTCGGATCCCCTTCTGGCTCGTGAGTTGCGTGACGCTGCGAGCGTCGCGAAGAACTACAGCGTGCAATTGAAAATTCTGTGCGCTGTCAAGGCTGGCATGGATGCCAACGATCCTACTGCCAAGAAGTCTCTCGTTATCTGCGCGCAAGGTTTGGCCAAAGCCGTTGTGAACTGTGTAAACACTTCACAATTAGCTAAGTTGAAGAAGAAACTCGCTTAAGTAATGGAAACTCAGGAGCGGACTGTTGTTTTTTTTTTATTTTGGATGTGTTGTACAGCTATCATATTATTAAATCGGTGTTAACATAACAGCGTAATTATCATTCAGAGCTGCAATGTTTGTAGAGTTTGAAGGCTTCGTGTGCAAGACGGCGTAGTTCACCCAAAGAGAATTTTTCTTAATTTAGCAGCGTAAACATGTAAGACAAATGGGTTTAATTAGGTTTTTTGCTAGCCTTGCCTATCAGGTTATTTTCCTTGGTGTTACGTTGAGCCTTGCTATTGTAGAAGCAATATTCGGAGAAAGAAAAAAAGAGAGAATAATAATATACACAAGGTATTATTTTTTGTATCTCACTCGAAACTAAAGAAAGTTTGTCCCTTGCTAATTAACAAAAAAAAAAAAAAATAATAATAATTATCCAATTTAATATTAGTATTAAAATTAGGTACCCCGAGGCGGGAAATACTAAAAAACGAATGATACCAGGCTTAGGGGCAGAAGGAGCAGCCAAACTGCAGAAAGAAATGACAGAGCACGTTGTAAATGCTGTGCGCTCTTTTAGAGCTTTGTCAGACATCGATGTGCAAGGTACTCAAAATTTAAACGTGCACCTGTGGCTAACAAGAGCCAGTTCATTTCAAAGGTGCCGACAGCGTTCACATGAGCTCGTGGCTTGGTGACGATATTACCATGGTACCACAAGTCGACGGAGATCTGGGGACAAAGTTAAAGAACAGCATAAAAACAGCGTTTCAGCAAGGAATAAGGTAAGGGGGATCTCTAAGTGATAATGCGATCCGGTTTTATCAAAAAACCAAAATCAACAAATCCGACATGGTGTAGGGGTTCAGCATATCCGCCTGTCACGCGGGTGACCCGGGTTCGATTCCCGGTGTTGGAGATTATCTTTTTTTTTTTTTTTACTTTTGACCCTTTCATTTTTCATCATCCTGTGTCTTGTTTATGCGGGCTTGCTTATTATTATTTTTATTTTGCTTATTTTAGGAAAGTAGTAATCGTTGGTGGGGACATTCCGGATATCAAACCTCGTTTAATCTTGGATGCTTTCGCGGCTTTGGAACACGTTGATATGGTTAGCGGACGTTTGGTAAAACCTCCCCCAAAGCTAATTGCCATTAGACTATAGGTCCTGCTGAAGACGGTGGCTATTATTTGATTGGATTGAGATTGCGGCCAGACTATTTGTGTAACGACGTTGATTGTTGGACTACTTTATTCAAGAACATTGATTGGGGAACAGAAGTAGTATTCAGGTGAATATTCAAAGCAAATCACCACCTTTGGTTAATTATTCACTAGACAAACAATTGATGCAGCGAAAACTGCTCAACTGACTTATCACGCAATCGAAAAAGTTGCCGATGTTGATAGACCAGAAGACTTGCCGGTGTGGTAAGAAAAATCTTCCATGATGGCTTTGTGGTTTATAGTTCTATAGGATTAGAGCCCAGAAGCGAGTCACCGAAACAATTAATTCAAACAAGATTAGCATCATTATACCCACACTTAACGAGGAGACCACTTTACCAAAAGTAAGTACGAAGTGTACGCACATTGAATCTAAATTACTTAGACCTTGGCAAGTCTTGCGGGTGGAAACAACATCGAAGTGATTGTCGTAGATGGAGGTAGCACTGACAATACTGTCCAACTGGCCAAGGCTTCAGCGATGGTCAACGTTGTAGGATTCGCCCGCGGTGGAAGAGCAATACAACTCAATGCAGGTGCTGTCCAAGCAACAGGTAGGCAAGCGTATTTGAGCGCATCTCCTGACTTACTTATTCGTCAGGTTCTATTCTGTTGTTCTTACACGCAGACACACGACTTCCCCGCGGATATGACCACATGATTCGATCTGTTGTCACGCATAATAGGTGGCAAGACAGTTGTGTTGGTGGTGCATTCGAATTTAAGTTGGATTGTGAGAGCACATTGAGCATCAGACTTATCGAAAAAGTCACCAATTGGCGAGCCAGATATATGAAGGTAATAGTACCACTTCTTCACGCTGACCTTAACTCTTTCCTAGCTGCCTTACGGAGATCAAGCGCTGTTCATTCGGCGAGACTCGTTTGACATACTCGGCAAGTTCCCCGAATTGCCACTGATGGATGATTACATTTTTGTGAGGAAATGGACTCGCGGATTTGATTTGCACATTATCCCTCAACCTGCCATTACTTCAGCCAGGCGATGGCAACGCGCAGGTGTATGGCGCACAACGTTGTTAAACTGGTTCATTGTCCTAGCTTATCATGCTTATGTCCCAGTCGGAATACTTGCCAAGGTGTATCGTGCGGTTGGTCGATTGTATGTTAGGCAATAAAAACAAAAAAAAAAAAACAGATTTTTATGTTTATTAAAGGTCTACCAAAGTTAACTACTTCTTGGCCTTTTGTTTCTTCTTCGCCGGACCTTCATTCTTTGCGGTTTCTTCACGTTTTCTCTTTTTCGAGGCAGTTGCGTCCGCCTTGTTTGTTGCTTTTCCTTTGGCGGTGGGTTTTTCTTTGGTAGCAGTTGATTTGGGCCTCTCTTTTGCGGCATTCTTCTTCGCCGGAGCTGCTTTACGCTTTGGCTTATTTTTTGGGGCAGGCTTCTTGACGTTGGTATTGCTGCCAGTTGATCCTCGTCTGCCTCGTTTTGTTTCTTTTATTTCCTCCTCTTGTGATTCCTCTTGCTCGTCATTATCAGAAGCCTCTTGGTCGCTCGTTTTGTGGCTTTCTTCCTCGCTCTGTTCTTTGCTTTCCTCTTCCTTGCTTTGCTCTTCATCATCGCTCTTTTCTTCGATTGAGCTTTCTTCTTTCGCTTCTTGCTTTTGTTCTTCCTTCTTACCGCGCTTGGGAGGTGGTTTTGTCTTCTGAGACTTTGTTGTCTCCTTTTCTTCTTTCTTGGGTGTAGTTTTCTTTTCGGTTTTTTTGTTTTCTTTTTCTTTCTTGGGCGTCACCTTCTTGGGTTTTTTCAAGTTAATTTTAGCGTCGGATAACTCTTTTTCAATCAAACGGATAAGTTGATCTACGCGTCGTTGCAACTCAAATGTCGTGCGTGATTTCAAGAACCAATCAAATCTGAAGCGCCACGACTTTCTGATCTCGCGTTTCAAGTCGTCCCAATTGCCATAGCCCAAGGCATGAGTAGCACACACCAAGAAAATATCTTCTTCCTCGGTGTATGTCTTGCCTTTATTGCCAGCATAGTTAATTTTCAAATTCTTGAAAGGGTCTTTAACGCCATCGATCTTATATTTCAACGCTGCTATCATTTCTTCGCGTCGTTGAATACGTTGCTCTCCCTTCTCAATGTTCGAAACGATTCTTTCCCAGTCGGGCACTTCTTTATATTTCTTCCAGAATACTTTGGAGTATTCTTTTACCTCGGGGAGTGTTTTAGCATCAATATCACCAGCAATTTGTTCGAGAGCATCGCGACCATATTTCTCGCAAGCCTTGATGAACAAGCCAAAGTCGCGCTTGTTCCAGTTCCCAAAGCCTTTTTGCAACAAGGTTTCTTTTTCTTTTTGTTCTCTCTCGTCCAAATCTTCAATATCTTCGCTTTCTTCTTCTTTATCCTCTTTATTTTCGCCTTCTTCCTTTTCCTTTTTTTCTCGAGCCTCCATTCTGCGCTTGAAGGCTTCAGTTTCTTTGTTTAAGAGCTCAGTCAATCTTTTTGGGAAGAATTGGAACGGATGAACTACTGGTTGCTTAGGTGGACGTGAAGGAACTCTTTCTTTTCTCTCTTTGGATCCACCCATCAATTGTTTGTAGTATTGGCTCTCATTGTACGTGCTTTGCTTGCGCTCACGTTTAGGTGGTTCAATGAACGTGCGAGCCAACTGTTTTTGAGAGTAATCAACGCCTTCAAAGTTGTAGTAGCTCTGATTGCTACCGCCATCGAGTGTGAAGTTTAACAAGTTATTGGTCTTGTCTTTGTACTTCTCGGCCAACTCTTCAGTCTTAGCTGCACCTCGTTCAAGAATAGCGTCGATTTCCTCTTCAGTAATTGTGCTATCTTTGCTCGCGAATATCTTTTCAGCTCCGAACTTGATCATGGCGAGCATTTCGTCTTTGCCAAGTGCTTTGTTTTGCTCGATCAATCGACCTTGTTGAATGACCACTGCATCCAAGTGCAACTTCATCTCAGCACGCTCCACGATTTTCTCTTCAATAGTGCCTTCAGCAATGAACCGATACACCGTCACAGGTTTGGTTTGACCAATGCGGTGCGCTCTATCTTGGGCCTGCAAATCCACTTGCGGGTTCCAATCAGAGTCGTACAGTACTACTGTGTCCGCTGAGGCCAAGTTAATACCAAGACCGCCTGCTCTGGTCGACAGCAAGAAAACAAACTTGCTGCTTCCCTTCCTAATTAATAGTTCGTTTAGAATATGTGCGAGCAAAGCATATTTACGTACTTGACAAAGTTGTCAATCTGCTCTTCACGATCGATCGTGTTTGTTGAACCGTCGATACGGCAGTACTCATATTTCTTATAAAGACAATAGTCCTCCAAGATATCCAAATTCTTTGTCATTTGGCTGAAAATCAAAACTTGCGAACCTCGCGCCTTCAGTCTTTGCAACAATTTCTGTAACACGACTAACTTGCCGCAATTTTCAACTAAATGAGGGCCGTCTTCGTACGGCGGACCAGGCTCTTGTCCCGGGAATAAATAAGGATGGTTGCATGCTTTCCTCAATTGCATCACAACGTTCAACAAACGAGTGCGCGTACCACCAGTGCCTGAAACAATATTATTCAGACAAATTAATTAATTGACGGCACATACCGTTGATTGCATCGATATCTTTCATCAAAATATTGGTGTAAAGATCGCGTTGCATCTTTGACATGCCAACAAAAATTTTAACTTCTTTCTTCGGCGGCAAACCTTGGGCAACTTCAGCTTTAATTCTTCGCAACAAGAATGGACGCAAGATCTAGTACCAGATAAGAAGATGAAAATAACACCACCATTTTGACGTACGCGATGTAACTTTGTAATGACCTCTTGCGCGTTCTCTTCGCCTTGACCTTTCAAATTAAACCATGCATCAAAGTCTTCAGAAGAAGAAAAGACATCGGGCAATAAGAAGTTCAACAAAGCCCATAACTCGTGCAAGTTGTTCTAACATTAATGTCAGACTACGGAGTAAATTTTGATTGCGCTAGCCGTACCTGCAAAGGAGTACCTGTGATCAAGAGGCGATATTGACTCTTGTACAGGCGGACGACCATTGACAAGACGGACTTCTCGTTCTTAATACGATGAGCCTCGTCTATTATTAAGTAGCGCCAGTTAAACTGTTTAAACGCCGCTTTCTCGCGAATTGCCATTTCGTAAGTGGTGATGACCACATCGAACTTGCCCGGCTTCAACAACGTTTGCTTTTGTTGCTCCTAATATGATTACTTGTGTAAGAACTTTGTTTAATCCGCTTAAGTTCAACACTTACTCGCTCTTCCTTGTTGCCATGGAAGGTAATAACATTCACAGAAGGCACCCACTTCTTGAATTCATTCTTCCAGTTTCCCATGGTAGACTTAGGTACAATAACAATGTGAGGGCCGTGCACACCTCGCACTTCTTTCAAGTAGCACAAGAGGGACACAGTTTGCAATGTTTTACCCAAACCCTGTTGAGTAAGACTCGATTAAGAAACTTCATTCAGTGGGATTCTATCACGCACCATTTCGTCGGCCAGAATGCCGTTAATGCCATTGTCGTAGAGCTTGATCAGCCAGTTGAGCCCGTGTAATTGATAATCTTTCATTTCACCATTCTTGACGAGTAGATTTGCAGTTAAGGATTAATTCAAGTGCAAAACAAATGAGACAAAATATAAATGCAAATCAGGTTCGATTAAGGATATAAGGCGGACTGACAGTCCAACGGGTGATAAAGTGAGACTCCGCCTCTTCTTCTTCCTCTTCCATGATCTCCTTATCGTCTTGTTCAGAAGAAGCTCCGCGGCGTTTGGTAGGAGTAGATCTAGCAAATTGATTTATTATTATTTTCAAACGCGTCTAAAACTTGTAGCACCACATTGTACGTACTGAACATGCTCTTGGGATTTTTGCATACCAGAACCAGCCTTCACGAAATGTGTAAAGATTTCAGTTTGGTCGAGCAAATACTTCAAACGATTACTCGCAGATTTGGCCTAAAAATGAAAGAAAAATATTTGTTATTATCATGCACCAGCGCCAAAGAGTAATATTTGATTTTTAAATTATAGAAGAAACCATATACTCCCATGCCAACCCAATATCATGATTACGAAGCATTAATCTCAATTTTAAAAATTAAAAGCTGCAATA
>Ga0209960_1004812_pt1 | contig 10020 bp, 13 predicted proteins | sample ThiBiot_500_plan_2_FD_183947 | JGI IMG/M metagenome (GOLD analysis project Ga0209960, IMG submission 183947) | Wastewater bioreactor microbial communities from Cape Town, South Africa - Thiocy_expt_500_plan (SPAdes) | ecosystem: Engineered > Bioreactor > Thiocyanate-remediating >...
GCTGTTCAAAAAGGATAACACCGCACGACCTAGCAATATCGCGGTTATTATGCGAGGACTTCCGGGCAGTGGCAAGACCCATTTAGCAAATTTATTTAAACAACTTGAAATTAAGTACTTTGGCAATACTCCGCGTATTATATCGGTGGACGATTATTTCATGGAAGAGAAACAAGTATTTGAATTAGATTCAGAGACAGGCAAAAACACCAAGAAAATTAAGATGGAATATATTTACGATGCGGATTTATTTGAGGTATTTATGGTCGTGAATAATGCCAGTGCCATTTATTAAATAATTATTAGACATACAAAGCGAGTGCCTTCAAGACATTCGAAAAAACAGTGAAACAGGGCCTATTTTCATTTATTATCGTCGATAATATCAATAGCAATGCACAAGATGTCAGTGCGTACTGGTACGCTGCCAAAGGTGCGGGCTACGAGGTGTACATTTGCGAGACTGAGTTGAAAGATACTAAGGTAAAAGGAGTTAAGTTGCGTGAACGTTCTAACCATTTTAGGCATGCGCGGAGAAAAATATTCACGGACGAAGTGAACAAGACATTAATGTCATTGCAAAAGAGTGGGAGGATACGCCGAGTCAATTCGCCAAGTTAATATTGGGTGTACGTACTTATCATTTAATATTAAGCGCTAATTATCTGCAAGAATCTCATGAGCAGCGGTATATTCAGCTTGAACGAGATCAACGAAGTGGAAATGCAATCAGAAGAGGACAATGATGAGCTTGAAATGGATAAGATTGAAGAATTGTTGAACAGTCGTGTAAAGAACGCTCGATGGAGCGACGAGATCCAAGACGTCATAGATAAAGACAAAAACAGCGAAGACAAAAAGAATTCTTCGAAAAAACGACCGCGCGTTGAGAGCGAGACGGAGCACGACAAAGAGGAGCACAAAAAGAAAAAAAGTCGCTGGGACATTATCAACGAGTCGGAGGGCGGCGTCGTTAAGATGACAGGCACGGACATGACGGTGAGTATTATTTACTTGGCGAAGCTCGGCCTTAATATTGACCCCTTTTTAGAATCTGCTCGGTGCATATGCCGAACATGACACTAAGGCCGAAGACAAGAACATTGGTGACTCCACGCACGGCAAGAAAGAGACGAGCGCATTCTTGAAGAAACAACGCGAAGAACAGTTGCAATTCAAAGCCAAAATGTTCATTCAACAACTCAAGGAGCGTAATCAACACACACCACAGGATAAGGAGCAAGACAAACAAAAATAACTTGTCGTGTAACATTGTACAGTGTAAAATAATATTTAAAACCAAAGTTATGTACAATTAATTGTCATCATATTGAATATCTAACCCATCATCTTGCTCGCTTGTGTTGGATATTTCTTTTGACAGTACGTCAAAAGACGCTTCACTGCTTGAATGTACTTGCGTTGTGTTTCGTCGTTGAGGACGTCTGAAGAATTAGTTAAGGAAATGAATTACGTCATTGATTTAGGTGAATTAATGAAAACATTGATTGAAAAGGATACGAGCGACTTGATTGGAGTGAATTTTTTCGCGTGCAGAACGTTCGTGAATGCCAACCATTGTCACACCCATCGGCCACGGTGCATTGCCAATAGCAAGGCGCAGATAGTGATCATTCGCTTTCATGTAATTTCGTTCTTTGGCACAGTGCACAATGTTGCCGAGTTCTTTGGAAATTTCATTGGGCAAGCTCTGCGCAGTGGTTAGCATGCCATGTCATTCGTGTGCAATTCTTACACTTCGTTTGCAGCTCACGAACAGTGGTTTGATGTATGAGCGAGTCTGTCGATAGGTCGCTGTATCGATCTTGCCTTGCGCTGCTTTCTTCTCTTGTTCAGTGCGGGTGTCAAGATCATTTTCCCACTCCGCCAATATTTTCTGTTCGGGCAGTGTGAGCTTTGATCACAACCATCGATTGTTATTATTATTGTCACGTACTCTGAAGAAGAACCAAATGGTTTGTTCGCGTGTTGTAGGTTCGCTACCGTCGTCCTTGAAATATGCGTCTTCTTCAGCTTGATCTTTTTTGAGTTTCTGCAACAACTCTGGATCTTCTGCGATCTCTTCTTGTTCGCGCAGTGATTTGAGAAAGTCTGGTCGCTCACCTGCTCCTTCCGCATACTCCATTGGACCTGGTCAAGGCTTAGTGTTCATTACTAATGCATTAGATACTTACGTTTGAGTTCGAGGAGTCTAAGTCTTTCAAATCTGAGCTCGTCGGTTTCACCAAAAAGTGTTATAGGTTCGTTTCGTGCTCTCAATCTTCTTTTAACTTCTTTGCGCGGTAACGTAACTTGGATCGCCTTTAGGAAGTATTTTTAGCACACACTATAGTTGCCTGATATCTCGCGTGGGCCTCGATCGCGTTACCTTTTCGTCCCTTGTTTCTTCCTCTGGTTTGGGGGCTTCGGCAGGTTTTTTCTCCTCCTATTCAAATGTTTATTTTAATGGCAAGGGCAGACAGCTCGCGATCCAGCGATTATTCAATTATTATTCCAAAAAAATACCGAATCACCGGCATGTTCATTAACGACGTACCTTTTTCTTATTTTTCTTCTCTTCGATTTTTTTCTGTTCTTCGTAATATTGTCTGACGCGTTCTTTTTCAAGATCTGCTTTTTTGACGTATTTTTTGTCTTTGACAGCACCAAGTTCTTCCAATTTGCGCTTTCGGTTTTGAATTTCTGCGAGTAGATCCATTAACAACAAATTTGGTAGTCTGTGTTATTGTTACGGCTGTGCGGGAAAGAATACTCTTTTTCTGTTTTTAATTGACATGTGTATGCAAAAGACCAAACATCATTAAGACTTAAACAACAGGATTATAATGGCAGAACCAGTACCTTTTTATCGCGGACTTGCTTCTTATTTAGAAAGACTTGTAGATTTGTCAAAAAAGGATAAACAGTTAAATGCAGCAATAAAGGACTTGGCAAAAAACTTGCCCGTTGCAAATGGTAACAATTCGTTAGCGAATTATTACTTGAAAAATTTAATTACCTGATATTTCTTATGAAAAAAAATTATTGTTAACCAACTTATTTTCTGTCCTTATTTTAATAATTTATGCTACCAGTTAATACTTTGTTTTTAAAAGGTATTTCGAAAGCAAAGCAGCTAGAGAATATAACGCAATGCTTAGAGTCTGCAAAGGACTTTGTGTCAGAGCACAATAAACACCAGGTGTTCAACAAAGTGATTAAAAAGCGCAAGAAGGCTAAAACAGTCGACACAAATCTGGAGAACTTTGGCAAAGATCTGTTGAACGCACTGAACATAGTACACATCGCGATTTTAAGTGCGACTCAGAGCGAATGTGAGTGCACTACAATTTCGTTCGTATCACTAACTCATCACTCGTTATAGCCGCAAAAACCGACAGAACTGTCTTGTGGGTCGACGATCATCCCGAGAACAACAAAAATGTATGCTCGTTTTCTTGTCATTTGCTTGCTAACTTCTTTTTAGGACGTGGCAAAAGCCAAAAAAGACTATCATGTGTCCGTAGTTCAAAAGAAATCCACGGACGAGGCAATGGAATACGTTAAGAGCAAGGCTGATAAGCTCAAAAAAGCATCGAGTTCACAATTCAGAATCGTTACGGACTTTTACGTAAGTGCGCGGAATGTTTTGCTACTTGACAGCAGTCAATAACTTGATTGTGATTAGAGAGATGATGAAAAAGAAAAGGCAGCAGAAAGCTTGATCAAATCACTGCGCGACGATGGCTGGACGTGCCCGGTGTTAATTTACTGCGGTGAACAGTCGAACGTCGTTAATTTATTGGCTGAAAACAGCAACGTCTCCGTGACAACATCAGATACTTTGTTGTATTTGTATTTCGAGTCCATGGACGATGCGGGCAACCCAAAAGAAGCCGAATCTGAGAAAGAAAAGAACGAAGAGAAAAAAGTACAAGAAGATGTGTCTGAGGAACACACTGATGAGATGCCCAAGAGTGAGGAAGAAGAGAAGCCAGTGACGAAGAAGAAATCAGATTTGAAGAGCAGCAAAGATTTGAAAAAGACTGCGTCGAATGTCAGCAATAAAAGCACAAAAAGCAACAAAAGTGCCAAAGCCGCCGAAGACAGCGAAGAAGAGAAGGAAATAACACCGACCAAAAAAAATGTCAAAAAGTCCAGTTCAAACTTGAGCACAACCAGCAACAAAAGTGCAAAGAGTGGTACCACCATGAAGGCAGACAGCGACGATGAAACGAGTGAAAAGGAAGAGAGACAGGACTCGCCACCGCCGAAGAAAGACGTGAAAAAGGCGAGCTCTAATTTAAGCAGCACGAGCAACAAGAGCACGAAAAGCAACAAGATTGCCAAGGAGAGCGATGAAGAGCCAGAGCCAGCCAAGGCGACCAAAGAGGTTAAGGAGTCCCCACTGAATTTAAGTAACAAGAGCAATAAGAGCAACAAACTTGTCAGTGAAGACAGCGAGGATGACAAGGAGGATGGAAGTAAAGAAGTGAAGAAATCCACCTCAAATATGAACAACAAAACGAAGAAAGAAGAGGAAGTTAAACCCACGAGTAAAGCTACTGATAAAAAAACAGACCTCAAGGCGAGCGCTGGTTCAACTAATTCAAAAAGCAGCAAACTAAGCGGCAATGTTGAAGACAAGCAGAATAAGAATGGCTCGCCCGCTGTCGATGCCAAGTCTGCATTAAAACCTGAACCTTTGAAGAAAGCTGCGTCGGGACTCAGTGCTGGTAAAGGCAACAAGATTGGCGAGGACGAGGATGCGGACGACACGTCGCCCATGTCATCTCCGTTATCAACTAAGAAGTCCAGTTTACTCAATCCCAATCTCAAGAAGTTGACGAACAGCGCGGAGAAGAAAGAAAAAGAGCCCGCCAAACCTGTTAAATTAGAACGCGATGAATCTGCATCATATACGTCAAGTAAGTGCGGCTTGTTGTGTAAATATCTAATTACTGGACAGGACCAGAGGCTGTTAACTCTGTGCTAAAGTTGGAATCGGATGCACATGCGGGTCGCGTGTGTGTACTTAGCGTGCAAGTAAAAGATCAATTCAACACGAACTTCAAAGTACGTCATGCAGCTGAAATTACGTACAAAATTTGACCTATTTGAGAACAGGAGGGTGGTGATTTTGTTGCCGCCGATTTCAAAGGCTCGGCACATTTTGAAGGCTATGTCGAGGACAACAACGATGGCACTTACAAGATTTCATTCTTCCCAACGCGAACAGGCTCGTACAAGGCATACGTAACAATCAACGGCACTGATGTGAAGAATAGTCCGTTCACTTTTGGTAAGTGTTTTTGCTCACTGTTGTTTGGATGTTGAGTGATCGTAAGTGATGAATTAATAATATTGTTGCAGTCGCTAAAGAACCACCCAAAAACAAGCCAGAATCAAAACCACAATCACCCGAACCAGTTACAGCCGCGCAAAAGAAGCGCAAATTGGAAGAGGTGGAAATGGACAATCAAGAAGAGCACATTGCGAAGAAGTCGAAGATTGCAGCGACGACAACCAATTCTAACATTAAGACCACTAGTACTAAGACGCAAGAGGACGCAAAGTTAATGCCTCCACCTAAAGCAGCTGCCAGTACAAGTAAAAAGAAAGACAAGTCGGATGAGGAGAAGTCAGACGACGACACGTACTGGCTAATGGACGCTGATAACAGTCCAAAGAAACAGAAGCATAAAGTTAACAGCGCGGTGGACTCGAGTCTGGACAAGTCAGTAGACACGCACAACAGTAGTCACGAGAAGGGCTGGGATGATGAGGGTATTATGGAGCCGACGCTGCGTCTCGATGACGAGGATGCGTTTCCCATACCACCGCCTAGAAATGTTGGTCAGGGCGACAACGAGTTAGAACCTACTCTGAGGTTAGATGACGATGACTGGAATATTCCTAAGCCTAACAACATGGAAATTGACGAGAGTGCCCCAACGCAATTGTTGATATAGTAAAATGAAATTTCATTTGAGTAATTGTGGAACTTTTGCGTCCGCCAAAATTATTGAGCTGTGTGACTATGAAGACACCATTGCATCTAACGTACGTACTGTACGATGAAGGTATTATAAGTGAACTCCTATTGAATGCGGTTAACTTCATTTGTAAGGTGACTGGATCGCGCATTTACTTGCCGTACTATCTTTATTTCCGTATTTTGTCTTTGTTGGACATGCGTCTGTAGTTCTAATACGAAGAGATTTTTCGGGCTTGTTTTTGTGGTGCGTTTGAAAAGCAGATCCACTTGGATCCTGTTAGATATTAACGTTAAATATTTTAAAAGTTCAACCGAATTAATATTTTACTCACCTCGTGCATGTAGGATTGGCTATCTTGTAAATGAAGTGATAAATCATTTTTTAAAAAATACAATCAAGGAACCTCGTCCAGTGGTTGATTTCGGTAACTCGAGCATAAAATAATAATAATAATACAGGCTATTACATAAATAATACCGGTTAAAATGTGCTTAGTTTCCTAATTGTCAGATCACAAAATCCTATCGTACGGGAATCCATCAGACCATTCGCAGGTAAACCATATTTTAATACTCAAATTAATGTACCAGCACCAACACTGTTATAGTTTATGTTTTACTTCGCTTCCTTCTCTTGCTGGATGCTCTTCCACAGGTTAGTAGTCAAATATTTGCCCCCATTAATCGCATATTAACAGCGAATTAGAATTAAATTCGATCGTTGGTTCTGGAAATGGCTCTACGCTTCAATCGTAGTTGGCTTGGCCATAATAGTAGCAGTATCGAGGTATGTAGCTGTATTACAGTATTCTCAGAATCTAATAAATCTTATATAGATATTATTTGAGCTATCACACTACGATGCAAATTATTAACGGTAGCGTGATCGGATCTGTTGTTGGCTCGTTGTGGTTCTACTTGCTGACAGTTGTGACACCTTTATTTGCCTCGTTGGAGACTGTTGCACCGTTTTCTTGGTTTTATTTCAAAGATACTTCGCACATTGACGATGTTTTGAAATTTGAATTTGACGCGTACAGAATGCGACGTGCCCAGCTCAAAACAGACGCTAAAAGTACGGCGAATGCGAAGAAAATAAAGTAAATAGAAAAACGCGGATTTTATTTTGTTGTTCGTTACTTGGAAAGGTCCACCTCTTCCTTGCATCTGTTTTAATAATTTCCACAAAATTCAATGAACGAACAGCAGGCACAAAGGCCTTAATGAGTTTTTGTGATCATTCGATAAAATAAATCGAAGGCACAATGGAGGTATGTGGTGGCATGTACTTTACAGCAAGAAAAGCTCTTAATAGAAACGAATTCCGATCTGACAGAAATTTAATAGTCATTTCTTTACATGAGCCCACGTTTTATTATTTCGAGTGAGAACTTGGCTATCAAATACATTTTACTAATTTAATTAATAGCTCTCACAATGTTCAGACTTGTGGGTGTACCACATCATTCCTCACTGCTCGATCGAGTTTTTATCCGTTTGCAAACAATGGCGCAATATAGCTTTCGCTTTGCTAAATAGCGACACCCGTATGGTGAAGAAAAAGATCAACAGAGCCATGAAACATGCGGCACTCACTGGTAACATTCGGCTGCTCAACGTCATCTTAACACATCCGCGTGCCAACATCAGATGTGGTAGTCAATACTCTATTCGCGCTGCAGCTTTTAACGGCCATACAGAGGCAGTTAAAATACTGCTCAATGTACCAGGAGTAGATCCTGGTCAAACTTATTTCCCTTACAAACAACCAAAGAGTCGTCCAGTATGGAAGAAAACATTTGATTCATCAGCTATTGAAGGAGCTGTCAATGAGGGGCACATTGAAGTGATACAAAGTATCTTGACTGGATTTCCTCGGCTCTCATCTGTCGCTCTAAAAAAGGCAGTTGAAATCGGCAAAGAAGAGGTCGTCGCACATCTCCTCGATAACTTGCAGAAATATGCCATTAACGTGCATGCACATCACTACTTGACATCGGCACTGCCATACCCTCTCATCTTCGAGACACTGCTCATGATCCCTAATATTCAAGTCAATCATGCATTTATGGAATGCAGCAAAAAGAAAGAATACGCCACATTGATGAAGAGATTATTGAATGACGAACGACTGAACTTGCAAGCACTCTTGACCTACGACCAAGACACTGTGCTGACTAATCTGGCGGGTAGTGGTGAGGTTGAAGCACTCTCCAAAGCACTGACACTTGTGCATCCAACTGTCAGACCTACTGACCCACTCGTCAATGCTGCAACTGCGGCACTGGACTACGACATGACCAAGATGTTACTCGATGTGCCTGAGTTTAGGAAGTACGGCTACTGGTGCAAACGATGTTCAAACTGCGTCAACACCTCCAACTTTGATGTTGGCAACAAAATACTCGAACTCGTGCTCACGATGAGTGAAGTGTCCGATTCTGATGTTTCCAATGCAATTGAAGCAGCAGCGAAGAACAACAACGTTGCTGCCTTAGAATTGCTGCTCAAGTACTCTCGCGCATCAGTCAGCTTTCACAGCGCCGTGAAAGTAGCGCTGAACAACAAGTCTGACAAGGCTGCTATCCACTTGCTCACACACACGCGCGTCGATCCCGCCCACGACAACAATTTTTACATCCGATACGCTGCTGAGAAGGGCTTACCTGATGTCGTCAAAGTGCTGCTGAAGAAAGACAAAGTCAACCCCGCTGTGGCACACAACTCGGCTCTGCGCGCTGCATGTGTCGCCGGCGATATTGAAGTCGTCAAAACACTTCTCGCTGATACTCGCGTCAATCCTGCAGACTTCGCGAACCATCCCATACAAATCGCCTCGCTCACGGGCCACGTGGAGATTGCCAAACTCCTGCTCGCAGATCCGCGTGTCAATCCGTCCGCCAACAACAACTACCCGGTAAAAATCGCAACAGAACGTGGTCACACTGCGATTATTGAGCTGCTAACAAGTCACCCGCGATTCAAAAAATGAAACAACGTTGTATAAATGTAAATAAACCCTTTTGTCTGATCTGTTACTCTTCGATATTGCTACATCAGTTGAGTATACTGCGATATTAAACTCTTCAAAATATGCGTTGCATCCCCTTTTCAGTCAAGTGTTGATTTCCAAAAACGGTCTGATTCCAGAAGTACGGCGAACAATAAAAAATGCGAAAACGATAAAGTAAAGGTGGTTTATGCGTGTATCCGTTTGTTGTATTTAATGGATTGATAATAAATCACTAGTGTGTGGGTGGACTTCTCTCCAGTTTTTGGCGAGACCATTTTGGACACCCACAAGTTTCTCAATAAACCACCGTCATTCAGCCAGCGAAAAATGTAGGAAAGGTTGTTTTGACACCAGAGCGCACCGCATTTTCAGTCTCTAGATAGTAGCGCAACCACTCGAAGTGTTCTCTTTAAACAATCTCGCTAAAATTCAAATACATTCAAAATGGAGAACGGATCTGCAACGAAGCCATTGTTTGCTGTCATTACAAATATATCGCAAGTGCGAGAAGCCATCAAAGATTGTGCCACATTCACTGAAAAACAGAAAGATGACTACATCAATTTTAATTATCATTTTGGACACGTGGGCACTTTTCCAGGCACGTAATTCGCACCCTACTCCACAATGCAATCAACAAATCCAAATTTATTGGTTGTACATTTAAACTAATTTTTTTTTTAAAATTTGTAATTGTAGATCCAAACACAGCAGTAGATCCCCAAGGCTTTATAAATGCTCAAATTCGTAGAGAATGCAGAGGCATAACTTTTTGGTAATTGTTCGTCGATGACAGAGATTCAAGCTCAAATTTCTTATTTAGTGCGTCAACCGGCGAGATAATTGCGCGACCATACCACAAGTTCTTCAATGTGAATGAACTCGATGAGACTGACGCCACGTCACTCGATATTGATGCTCCCCATATAGTGTTAGAGAAGCTCGACGGTGCTTTTGTATTTCCATTCAAATCGCAAGGCGTCGTGCGTTTTGGAACTAAAACGGGATG
>Ga0209960_1004814_pt1 | contig 10016 bp, 10 predicted proteins | sample ThiBiot_500_plan_2_FD_183947 | JGI IMG/M metagenome (GOLD analysis project Ga0209960, IMG submission 183947) | Wastewater bioreactor microbial communities from Cape Town, South Africa - Thiocy_expt_500_plan (SPAdes) | ecosystem: Engineered > Bioreactor > Thiocyanate-remediating >...
AAAAAAAAAAAAAAAAAAAAAAAAAAAAAAAAAAAAAAAAAAAAAAAAAAAAAAAAAAAAGAAATAAAAAAACATGACTCAATCTAATTTTTTAATTTCAATTTCCCTCTTTATTTTCTTCAATCTTTTTTTTTTTGAGTTTGAATCAAACTAACTTTTATAAACTCTTTTTTTTTTGTAAAATTGTTTCTTTGTTTTGTTTATTGAAAAAATCAAAAAAAAATCTTGTCAAATTCTTGAAAAAAATCCGAAAAAAACAAAAAAAAAACGAAAATTCAAAGTCCAGATTGTAAAACAAAACAAGAAATAAATAAATTAAAAACAATTATAATAATATTTACAATTCATCTTTTTGATATTTCAATAATTTAATACAAAGAATTACAATTTTTGATTCTAAACCAACTTTATGGTTCATGATTTAGGGAAACTTTCAAGAATTGAATTGATTGTTGGTCTTGATTGAGGATCTTCTAACCAACATGAATTGATTATTTCTTGAAGGAACTCAATTGGTTTTTCAATATCATCAATTTTCTCTAATCTTTTTCCTGACCTATTAATTTTATTCATATTAATTTTGATATCGTTTGTAAATGAAAAAAAAGTAAGAAAGAAACTTCATATAAAATTCAATCTCATCAAATGAAGAATTTTGCCAAGGAATTTTTCTTGCAATAATTTCCCAAAGAATAACCCCAAATGAAAAGATATCTCCTCTTTGATAATCTTTCAGATCAAGGAAGGATTTAAGCCGAACTCTATTGAATATTTCTGGGGGAGTGTATTGTGGTGAAAGTCCTATTTTTTAAAAAAAAAAATGAATTTGAATTGTTAAATTTCAAAAAATTGAATTTGAATTGTTAAATCAAAGAGAGAGAGAGAGAGAAAATGAATTATAAACCTGGAGGAGCAGTTTGAATATTAGTTTTTGTTACAGCTAAACCAAAATCACAAATTACTGCTCGAATATCTTCTTGTCTATTAGATTGTCCTCTTTCAATCAAAATCTATTGAAGAAAGAAAAAATTAATAATCAAACAATAAAAATAAAATAAAATTGAATCAAGAATACATTTTTTGATTTCAAATCTCGATGTGAAATTCCGACTTGATGAATTTTTTCAATTCCTTTGGCAATCCCCAAACTTAATGTCAAAATTCTACTTGCTTCTATTCCTTTTTAATGGATTTTTATTTAATTTTAATTTTAATTTTTTTGAACCAAAATAAACTAGAAAAAAAAAAGGAAAGTTACTTTCATTTGGATCATGTAAAAGAGAAAATAAATCTCTTTCATAAAGCTTAGTTAAAATGCATCTTGGTTCTTCACAATATCCAATCAATTGAATAATATTAGGGTGAAATGATAAAGACCAAGTTATTGAAATCTCATGGAAGAAGTATTGTTTCTCCTTCCCATTTTGTTCTAATAAATTTTTGTTAATATTTTTTTAAAAAAAGAAAAGAAAAGAAATACGATTGAGAGTTTTAACAACACCAAGTTCAGTTTTAAACATATCCTTTATTTCTTCATTGAAAATACGACAAATTGATAAAGCTCCTGATCCTCCATTCCCGATTTCCTTTTCAATTCGAAAATCTAATGCAGGGTTTAAAGCCAAAAATCCTGGAATCTTCTCAAATTCTAAAAAATTTTGGATTGATTTGTATTAATTAGTTAGTATTTCAAAAAAAAAAAATAAAAATAAAAATAAGAAGATCATACGTAATTGGGTGTTCAATATTGTGGTTTGTCCAGGTTTATTAATAGTATATTGATTTTGGATCGAAACTATAGAAAAGGTAATTAAGTTTACATTTGTTTAAGTTTATTGCAAAAAATTGAAAGAGTAATAAAGAACCAGCTCTTGAAGAAAATTTATCTCTTTTTTGAAGGGCTGAATGGAAAGTCTCTGATGCTTCCTAATTTCAAAAAGATAAACAAAAATAAGAATAACAAATCAAAAAATTACCATACTGATTTCCTTTACTTTTATTTCTTGTTTCTTTTTTTCTTTTTTAATGAAGAAGAAAACAAGGAGGGCAATGAAAATCAAAAATAATAATCCAAATGTTAATCCAACTCCAAGTCCAACTATTTTTAATCAATGAGAAAAAGAAAGGAAAAAAAAAGAAAGAAAATTCAAACCTCGATTTTGATTTTGACTTTGACTTTGAGTTAATTCCTTGCACTCTCCTTCATAAAGTGAATATTCTGATCCACATGATGTACAAGTTGATCCTTTTTTTTTTCTTGAAATAAAGAACAAAGAACAAAAGAACAAAAGAAAGAAAAAAGAAAAGAAAGGATAACTACCAGAAGAACAAGTCAAACAAGTTCGTGGACAATCAATACAATGAAATAATGCACTGTCCTCATAATAACCAATAGGACATTCAGCCAAACATTGACCTCCATAAAAATAAAAATTATTTGCACAATTCAAACAATTGTTCGTTCCTCCTTCTAAACATTCTAAACAACTTGAATCGCATTCTAATTTTTATTTTTATTTTTTTTTTTTTTTTCTAATGATTGTATCTTAAAATTATTTCAATTTCTTACTTTGACATGACCTTGTTGTATTATCATGATAATATGTCAAAGGACAAGAATCAATACATTTTTTTTCAAATATATACTTTGGTTCATGACATGAAAGACAATTTTCTGAGGTTGGTCCAAAACATGTTGAACAATTTAAATTGCATTCTATCAATTTGTTTGATTTTAATTAGTTATTAAGAGAAGGAGAAAAAAAGAGAAAGAGAAAGAGAAACACCAACCTCTACAAATACCATTATCAATATATCCGTTTAAAAGACAGTCATCATTTGAAATACAAACTCTATCATTTGATAATGAATAAGATTCGATACAACTTAAACAATTTGTCGCGTCACCATTACAATTCAAACAGGGGAAATTGCAATCTATTTTTTTTTCTTTTGTAAAAAGAAATTGAAGAAAAAGAAATAAATAATGATAATACATTGACATTGATTTCCTGAAATAAAAGAACCACCAGGACATTCATTCAAACATTCTCCATTAAATAAGTATTTTGATTCAGAACATTCCAAACAATTTATTTCATTTGGTCCATTACATTTTGAACATGTTGAATCACAAACTAATTCAAGTTTTTTCTTTTTTATTTGTGTTCGTTGAAAGAAAAAAAAAAATTCTACCAAGACAATGATTATGATCTGTATATCCAAAATTTGAACATTCTAAACTTGAAATACAAGATGTTGAATTTAACAATAATGGTGAAGTACAATTTAAACATTCATTTGAATTTATTCCAAAACATTCTGAACATCCAGAACTACATGCTTTGGTTATTATTATTTTGAGACTTTTTCAAAAAAAGAAAAAAGAAAAGTACCAAAAAAGAAAGAAAGATACCTTGGCATGTATTTGAAATGGAATTTGAAAAATATCCAATTGGACATTCATTCAAACATTCTCCATTCAACAAAAACTTTTGATATGAACATGACAAACATTGACTTTCATTTGGTCCAAAACATTTTAAACAAGTTGCTTCACATTCTTTAGAAATAAAAATAAAAATAGAATCATGAAATAAATAAAAGAAGGAAAATACTTTGACAATTTCGATTTGAATCAACAAATCCATTTTGAGTACAATCACTTTCTGAAATACAATATGTCCCATTTTGAATAAAGGGTGAAACACAACTTAGACATTTTCCATTTTCTAATCCTGTACATGTTGAACATGGGGATTGACATCCTAATTATTTATTATTGTTAATAAATAAAAAGAAAATTAGAAAAAATAGAATTTCAAAATCAAAATTAAAAAGATGAAAGAACCTTGACAAAAATTATTTTGATCAGGATAATTTCCAACTGAACAATTCAATAGACATGAACCAGACTCAAAAAATTTCTTAGTTTGGCATGAAAGGCATTCATTTTCATTCTCTCCATAACATGTTAAACAAGCTCCTGAGCAATCTATTTTTTTTTGTGTCATTTTGTAACAAGTTAGGAGTCAATCATATGAGATTAAAAATACTATGACAGCCCCCAGAATAAAAACTTCCATCACTACATTCAGATGTACATGTTTCGTCTTCTTGGAGCTCTAATCCTGATTTACATCTTTTTTCATATGGGAAAAAAAAAAAGTTTGATCACCTTTAAAGTTGAAAAGAAAAAAAAGGAAAAATGAGAAATTATTACGAAGTACAATGAGTAGAATTGAATTCACAAGTTTGACAAGTTGGATGGCATTGAATGCAATTAGAACCAACCATAACATATCCATCAGAACAAATAGTACAATATAGAGTTGAACTTGGTGGGGTTGTATAACCTTGATAACATGTACATGAACCATCTCCAATTAGCCCATCTGAACAAGTTCCATGATTACAATTACACTCTAGACAATTTCCACCACTTGGATAAAATCCTTTTGTGCATTCACCACAAGTTGAACTTCCCCATCCATTATTACATACACAATAATTTGGTGCAGTACAATTTCCTTGAACACATGTTGGATCACAAACAGCTTTGAAGGTGAAAAATAAATAAAAAAATAAGAAAAAAGGAATAAAATAATAAAATAAAAAATAAAAGCTAAAAATCATACGATCACAATTTAAACCAGAGTAACCAGTTGCACATATTGTAAATTGAATTGAGATTCCTTTTTTTTTTGTGTGTGTGTGTTAATATTGATATCAGAAAAAAAAAAAAAAAATTCAAGAATTGATCATACCAACAGTTTCATAAGTTTCATTTCCATTATTGGGATTATTTGTTCCTGAATAAACTGTGACAGTATATATTGATGGAGTTAAGGAACTTAATGTAAATGTTGTTGATATTTCTTTTGTTTTCTTGGTATCAGATGATAAAACTATTTTATAATAAATATTAGTTCCTGCACTTGCTGTCCATGATATGGTTGCTGATGTTGAATTTTTTGCAGTCAATTGAAGATTTGTTGGTGGTAATGGCACTATTAAGTTGATTTTGTTTTTTTATTTTTTTTTTTTAAAAGAAGATCAAATAACAAAGAAAATGAAAAATGACAAAGAAAAAGAAAAGAATACGAAAACTTGGTCCATAAGTACAATAAGAATATGATGTTGTATCAAACAAATCTCCATCTGGTAAAGTTCCGCTTTTAGCATTTTTATTGCCTGACGCTTCATCATCCCAACTTGAATTCATAAATAAATTTAATTTTAATAATTTCATTCAAAATAATTTAAAAATGAAAATGATTACTAAACAAAGCCAGTTTGAAAACTTCTTCCATTAATAACTTGACATGATCCACCTTTTTGAAACAACACAAAAGTATCAGGTAATTGAGAACGAATTGAATCAAAAGAGATTGAAGTTGTTGGTGATCCACTTCCACAACAAAAGAACCATTTAGTTGTATCAATTTTAGATCCAGATAAATAAGTATTCAAACGCTTTGGTAAAGTATTTTTATCAGCACTTGGTCCAGATATATTATTTGTATTCTCATCATCTTGAGTTCTAGTTCCTTCTGTAAATCCAGAAGGACAACTTTGTGCTATATGATTGATTATTTAAATAAATAAATAAACAATAATATCAAACAATTCAACGTATAAATCAAATCAAATTCAAAACAAATTCAAAACAGAAAAGTTTGATACCATTTTGAATGTTTTGATAAAAACAATAGCTCCCAAGAGGCATTGAATCAACATATCCCGTGCAAAAATATTGTCTAATATCAGAAGGATAAGAATAAATACTTCCAGGAGTATTATAATAAAAGTAATAGTCTCCCTTTGGGACAGTTGGTTCATATTCAACAGGTTGGTTATAAGTGAAACCATTCTGGTTATTTGTGTCCCAAAAATATGAATCTTGTTGTAAACTTCCACAATTATCCTCAGATGAAGGTATGGTAATCCATAATCCAGCATAAGATTGTTCAACTAAAAGTAATACAATCAATAATAATACAATACAACTCTTCATTTTATAATTATAACTCTTTCCAAACATGTTCTTCTTCTATTCGTATTACTATCTTTATCTGTTTAAGAACAATCGTCCAAGTGTTCAATAGGAAAAAACCTTCATTTTCTAGTCTTTTCCTTCATTATCTGATATTATAAAGCTCATTAAAACACATCATTTTCAAGCAATAACATCTTTTCCAAATTCAATAATAACCAATATCTTTCCAAAGGTTATTATAATCTCTCAACTTTGAGTTTCATTGATCTCCAAGAAAGTAAGTTTCAAAAAAAAATTGAATTTTTCTAAGTTTCACTTTTCCTCCTTTTCAATTAATCCCAATAAACAAAAAAGTGGTAAAGTGAACCTTGAAATTTTTTTTTTCAAAAATTCCTTTTTTTTCACAAAATTTCTCATAAACTTCATTTCCAATATATAACTTTTGATCCAAACTCTTCATTTTCTTCTTTCTTTCCAAAGATTAGCATTATTTGAATATCTTTCTTCTCTTCAGAGAGAGAATTTGTTTTATAACTGAGTTAGTTACAAGTGAAATTCGAAATCACTATCATCAAATTTTCCTTTTTTTTTTTTTGAAAAACCCATTTTTTCCTTTTTGAAAAAAACCCCTTTCATCAAAATTCAACCTTAATTGTTTGTTTGTTAGACTTAATTGTTGGACAACTATTAGAAAACTTTATAATCCTCATAATAATCTTATTTGCTTCCTTCACATATTTTACTTTTACTTTCCTTTAGAAATTCATGGTTTTCATCTGGACTCAAAAAAAACCATGTCTTTATTAATAATATTCCTTGTAATTATAAATGTATTTTTACCGACTTGTAATGGTGTTTGTGTTTCATATCAAGGGAATGCTTGTGTAGGTTTTGTTTCTCAAGAAGGTGTAGCTGTTGATGTTTCACAACAAGAGACGATTGAAGTTGTATTAGAATCTCTTGGATGGAAAAATTTCACAACAATTGGGAATGTTTTAGCTCCTGATTGTTCTCATCAAACTCAAGCTTTTCTTTGTAATTATTTATATCCTCCGTGTGGTGATAGTGGAGGTAATTATCATTTATTTCCTTTCTTTTTCTATATATTTCATTCTCAAATCTTATTTTTTTTAAAAAAAACAAAAATTATTTAGAACCAGTTAAAGTTTGTAAAGAAATATGTCAAAATTTTCAAAGTCAATGCTATGATCTTTTCAATTCTTCAACGGCTTCAGGACTCATTGGTTATCTACCTGATTGTGAAATCTTTCAAGATTCAAACTGTACAAATTTAGACTTTGTCCCTCCTCTTGGTTCAAATTCTATTTTTTTCTTTTGATAATTTTCTTTTTAATAATTTTATTTCTTTCAAAATCAAAAATCAATATCAATTTTTGAATAGATTACTCTAACATTGTTTGTCCAGAACCATTAATTCGAAATCCTGATCCATCAAAAGTTATAGATACTTGTCCCGGAGGTTTCTTTTAAATTTCAAATAATCAAACAATCAAATAAAAACTTTAACAAATAAATAAATATCTAATAAAGGATATTGCTGTCTTTCATGTCCTTTTGTTTCTAATTTCTATCCTCCTGGTCAAGCTGAATTTCATAACAAGTTTTTTATAATAACAACTGTAGTATTTTCATTCTTTGGCTTTGCTACTCCAATCGGATATCTATGTCTTCCTTTAAAAAGAAGATTTCCTCATGTATTCTTTGATTCTTCTTCTTCATATTCATTTTTTTAAACAATATTAATCTTTCTTTTATCTATATTTGTATTTGAAGACATTAACTATATCACTCACATTGGGAATCGTAATTTCATATATTCCAGCTTGGTTTGCATTAATTGGAGGAAATGATATCAAATGTAACAGTCCAATAGAACAAGTTATTTTTTAGACAACTTATTTTTTATATATAACTATTCAATTATATACTAACAAATAACTTAAATAATGAATTAGGCAGATTTTTCTAATGTTGGATGTGTTTTGCAAGCAAATTTCTTAATTTATGGGATTTATACTTTATTCCTTTCATTTGTTAGTATACAATTGAATATCTTTCTGGTAAATATAAATCTATTTATTCTTTCTTTGCTTTGATTCAATATATGCTCTTTTATTAATTTAAATTTCTTTTCTTCAGCTTGTTCTTTTTGGAATTGAAGATTATAGAATTTCACCAATAATATATCCAATCTTTGTATGGGGTGCTCCTCTAATTCCAATCATTATATTGAATGCAAATCGTGACTTTGGATTTGGATTCTTTATTTCACTTTGTGGACCAATTTCATATCCGTTATCAGATAAAACAGTAGTTATTCCTCTTGCTGTCTTTGTATTTCCTACATTCTTATTGACTCTTGTTATATTTGTTAAAATTTTCTTGGTATTATTTCTTTTTCTTTTCTTTTTTTTTTTTGAAACAATTGATTTAAAAAGTATATTAACATTGTAATTAAAGATTTACAAACGAATCTCAAAAAATGCTGTTCAAACAATTCTTAGGATTCAAGGTCGTTCTCTATTCTTTTCTTTTTTTGGGAATTTCATATTCCTTGGATATCTTGTAAGATTTCTTTTTCTTTTTCTTTTTTCAAATACGACACAATAAAAATGATAATCATTATTATTATTCAATTATTCAATTATTCAAGATCTATACAAGAACTCTTCAAAGAGAGATTCCAAAAAGTCAAATAGTTGATTGGTTTACTTGTATTGCATTAGGAAATGGACAAGATTTTTGCTCACATCTCTTTATTGGAATCCTTCCTAATCTTAAATCAACTTCAACTCTTTATGTATTTCATCATTCATTTCATTTCATTTCCTTACGACTATAATTCATTTTTCAATTTGTTTAGTTCTTTATTTCACTTTGGAGTTTTAGCATTCTTTATATTTCTGTTCAAAAATGATATTAAGAGTGGATGGATAAATTTATTATTAGAAAGTAGATTAGGACCCTTTTTGAAAAAGAAAAAACTTTTAAATGAAGCAAAAGTATCTGATTACTATGAACCAAGGTCTAGAAATGAATCACAAATGGATGAAATGTAATAACTTTTATTTATTTTTTTTTCTAAAAAAATTCACTCAAACAATTTTACATTTTATAGAGAAATGAAGCCTGTAAAGTAATGATAATAATTTTCTTTTTTTTTGAATTGTTGTATTGAAAATTAATAGACTTTAAATTTTTCTTTTTTCTTTTTACTTTTATTGTTGTGAGAGTAATGTATCATATTTTGAAACAAACGATTCAGGATTTTCTACAGATTTCATAGCTTTCCAATATAAACTGGTAGCTTTTTCAAATTGCTTTGAGTCCATTTCAAACTTGATATATTCTAACCATGCATCTAAAGAAATAAAAAATTTTTTTTGAAAATTCAAAATTCAAATGAAAAAAAATGAAAAAATTACTTGAATCTTTTTGTTGAACATCAACTAATATTTCATATAAAATCCTTAAATGATAAACATCTAAAGTGTTTTGAGAACTTTCAAGTTGAATACATTTTTTAATGAAGTTGACAGAAACAATTGATTTTAAAAGTCTAGAATTAAATAAAATAGATTTTATGAAAAAAGAAAAGTCAAATTGAAAAATTGAAAAATAAAAATACTTTTGATAAATTGAACGAAGATTTTCAATTCCTTGGCATAATAAAACCCAATCTAAATAAAGGAATACAATTTCATCATTATCTCTTTCTATTCCTTTCATTGCAACCTTTTTATTTATTTAATTATTTAATTATTTATTATTTATTATTGTTTTAAATTTACCAAAAATTTTTCATGAATTTCTTCACTCGAATAGATTGAAGATTGACTTAAAATCCAATTTAAATAAATGACCCATAATTGTTTTAACTCTTGATGAGAGAGGTGAACCTTTGAATCAACTAACAAACTTTCAATTTCTTTTGATTTTTATTATTATTATTATTATTATTATTATTATTATTATTATTTTAATTCTTTTTATTTTA
>Ga0209960_1004815_pt1 | contig 10009 bp, 16 predicted proteins | sample ThiBiot_500_plan_2_FD_183947 | JGI IMG/M metagenome (GOLD analysis project Ga0209960, IMG submission 183947) | Wastewater bioreactor microbial communities from Cape Town, South Africa - Thiocy_expt_500_plan (SPAdes) | ecosystem: Engineered > Bioreactor > Thiocyanate-remediating >...
GAGGGCAAGTCATCAGTGTCGTACTCCATGCCCGAGAAGATGTGTTTAATTAAACCGTGCACCTCTTCCACATCCTCTTCGGACGCATCCGAGAACGAGAAATTATGCTAGAAGACGTTAACAACTCGTGTGCACATTATGAACCCTTTGATTTATATAAAAGTAGTGCCGTACCTCAACGTGTTTGCTGTTGTCTAAGTCAATGTCTTCTTTCTGATCTTTTCTGAACACTTTAAGTGTAATGGTTTTCCCCTTGCGCTTGATAGACTTGATAGATTTCATCGAAATTGCCTCTTTTGTCTTCAAACCAAATATTTTCGAGAAGAAGCAAATGAACTTAAAAAAAAAAAAGAAGAATTAAACCAGGCCATTTTCCGCATCACTTACTCGAGTGCTAATGTACATCGTGCCTGTATTTTTCTTCGGGTTAATTCCCATATTTAACGAGCAGGTGAATTCTTTGATGAGTATTTCAGATTTTGGTAATCCGAACTTCTCCGCGTACTTTATGTCAATCTTTCGTTGTTTAATTGGTGAATCAATCATCGTCAGCGGCTAAATTAATTTTAATATGAGAAATCGAATTACTATTCGTGGAATTGCTCTTACCAAAGTTGGAATTTCATGTTTTTCAGCAGAATCGTGATCTTTTTCTTTTTCGATGATTGACGCAGACAAACTCTTCTCGATCATGGCTGAAGTGTCAAAATAAATTTCACAACGCAAAATCTCTAATAATTCGTTGACGACGATTAAACTCAACGAGTGTTCTTTGAGCGTTGCCGAATTAGTGCTGATAATAACTTTGCATCGAAGTGCAAAGCCGGCTGATAAAGGAAAACCTTAATATATGATCAGTAAATCTATGTACACCGAGTGGACCTACTCTCTTGCACATTCGACAATTCCAGTATTTCCCACTTCCACGTTGGATATTTGTTGAACATTTTCGTCATGTGTTTCAACAGATTGACTTTGTTTTGACACCCTTGCGGAATGAACGGATCACGATAGATCACGTCCTTCGCAAAAAACATGCCGACGTCTTTGATGTTCTTGTTGTTCCAAGCCGCGAGCCATCTCTTAGTTAATGTCAGCTGTGGCGACTCTTCTTCCAGTGCTTGATGTTCGGTGGCTTCGAAACTCGTCACCAGGAGGTCCTTTGAATGGTGCAGTTTAGTACTCGCCCGTAATCCAGTGTAACTTTTCAAACTTACCGAGAAACTGTGCGTCGTTCTGCGAGCGAAGCCGTCGACAGGATCCTCTTCTTGGTCTTTCTTTTCCACCCACTTAGGACTCGGCCCTGAATGAAGACCACCTAGCCGTTGTGCCAACATAAAAGACATCAATTTATGATACCGACGCGATAGACCGGGGCTAATGAATTGATTATTATTGTGTGAATAATGCTACGATGTTTAATTTTTTTTTCTAATTAGTAAATGGTCTTGCAACGTACCTGGACTTGAACAAATCATAGACACCGTTAACTTCCATGACGTACAGCTCAACTTTGTCGCTGTCAGCAATCACTGTGGCTGAAATGATCTGCTTATCAAGCACTGACATTTCACCGAACGTTGCGTCAGCTCCCATACGTGCAATTACCGTCTGTTTACCACCAACTTCTTTTTGGAGAATAATCATGCCCGATTTGATTCTGATGCAAGCAACGCTGTCAGTCGTGACACTAAAAGGACTTTCATTATACATGCCTGTAAAGTCGCTTATTCGCATCGCCTTGCGCCAATATTACATCTCCTTTCTTGTATGTTTTGACAACTGCACCTGTCAGTAGCAGCCGAATATCAGATTCAGTCAAAGATGCATCGGGAGGTAGTGCATCATCCTCTTCATTCGGCAACGGATATTTTTCACCAAACTCTTTCACGCCTCCAAACGGTAAGTTGCTTCGCCATCCGCACTAAAATTTTAAACGTTAGTAGATTGTTGTGAGTAATTCTCGCTGTGTTACCTGATACATGCGTTCCATTCGTGCGATGCCACTAGCGGCTGCATTTTCGTCGATTGGCAGCACAACCGTTCCGAAACCAGCCATTAAATCACTTGAGAAAAAAAATTTTTTAGTAAAATAAAATTGGCTTCGAAAATGTACACACCTGTTCCAATCACCCTCAAATACCGTGCCATCATTGCCCACAAACTTTCCTCGGCCGTGGATCTGATACAAAATTTAACCGTTTTGTCACTCAAATATTACTGGAACCAACCCAATGCTGACGAATTCGATGTCGTCGCACTTACCTTGCCATTTTTCCACTCGCCTTCATAAGTACCAAATCCATGGTTGAAAGTGTATTTTGAAACGATTCTAACCTCATCTAAATTTTGTTAAATTAAAATCAAGCTAAATTCGCTAAATTAACGTATATATGCACACATTGATTTTATAAAATAAATTTGAAAGTTACCTGGAACCTTTCCGAAGTGTTCTTTAAGTAACTTTTGGATTTCGTTCACAAATTCTGTCTTTTCTTCTTCTGATTTCGCCACCAAAACCATTCTTCCTTCGGGTACGCATAATTTGAAGGACTTTCTGGCTTCTTTAACGTCATCAAACTTTTTGGAATCCATTTTTGGATCTGGGAGAAGCCAGATTAAATCCAGGGGGATTGAAACAATATCTTTCTTCTTATGTTTTAAGTGATATTTTATGCAATCCGTGTATATTGAGATCGTAGTCGATTTGCGCTTCACAGATGTATCGTCGTTGAAACTCTTGCATTGCATGCCGACAAAATTTCCTTCTTTTATGAGGACAGACTTAACGCTTTTAATTTCTTCATTCTTTTCGTCTAACCGAGCAATAAATATCAAAATAAAGCCAAAACGACAAAGAGTTTAAATTCTTAAAACGTGTTCATCCGGAAATGAAAATAATAATTACAATGTCCTTTAGGGTGAGTTTATATTATAAATCATTGCCAAAGATTATCTGTACATTGTATAAAATATTACCTTTCTTAACTTTAACTTTCGATTGCTCCATGCTTGGGATAAAACAAATATACAGAACCTCTTTGTTATTCGTGATTTGAATTTAATACGACATCGCAATTATAAAAATACAAACGTGAGTGTGCACCAACCGGGAATGGTGGTTGCGCAATCGAGATTTTGAGAGATAAAAAAAAAAATACGGTTTTATCAGGCGGAACCGTCTATTGTTACGACATCCCTAATTCTCTCATAATAACATATATATTCTTACTTCCACCCAACGGTAATCAATCACTCCCCTAAGATCCCAATAATAAAAGTAAAATTAACCCAAAGAGTAAAATTTTTTTTGCTCACAATTGCATAATAATAGTAACACACGAGATGAGTGGCCAAAAGTTTGAATTTATCGATAATACGGACCAATTTGACGAAACAGAGCTCGAAGACCTAGATGACGATGCCATCGATGATTACGACATGGATGCGTACGCTAAATCTACCAATCCAGTCAGGGAAATTTTCGATCAACAAACGAAGAGTGCCGGATTGTCGTCTGTGAGTTTAAATTTAGCTAATGCTGCGATCGGGTCAGGTAGGAAAAATATATTACTGAGTAAACAAAAACGCTCCGCACAATGTTGATTTACATCACTTAAATAAGTTATTGCTTGATTTTTCTAATTTTCAAAAATTAAAAAAAATAATTAAACCTTGATTTAATATGACTTCTCCCTCTTATTACACTAAAATACAAACACTCTCAATAAAAATTCCACTAAAAACCTTTCTAATATTGATCAAACTTTAAATTAGGTGTGCTCGCTCTTCCTTTTGCCTTTAAAGCCACTGGTTACGCATTGGGTGCTATAATTTTAGTATTATTTGGCCTTGTAAGTCTTATCTACCCAGTGAATAATAGAATCTTATTAATATTCTTTAGGTTGCCGATTATACGTTGAATTTATTAATTAAGTGTGCCGAGCTGGTAAATGTATGGAACAGAGAAAAAATGGCTTCGCATTATGAAATATTAGGGCGAGAATTTGCTGGTACCGCAGGTTATATTATGGCACGTGCTCCTATAGTGATTTAGAATTTCTAAATACCATTCTTAATTAAAGGTGTCGGTTTGCACAATTTTGCTTAATTTTGGAGTGTAAGTGTTATTTCGCCTATTTTAGGAAAACTAACGTCCTCTCCTTGCAGTTGTGCCGGCTATTTAATCGTCATCGGAGACTTTATGATGCCCGTAATGGAATGGTTCGGATTCGTCGACCACGTGATGAGCTCACGGTGGCTGATCACGCTGCTCATTACAATTATATTTGTCTACCCACTCGCGTTGTTCCGTAACTTTGATCATTTGCGCGTCACGAGGTATTTTCTTACTCCGTGGTAATTATTTTACAGCCAACTTTAATTATCGTGTAGTGCAATCTCGGTGGCAGGTATTTTCATCTTGGCAGTGATGGTCTTCGTCTATTTCTTCGTGCAAGCAATCAACGGTAGCATTCCATCGTGGGACTTACAAGCCTTCAAGTGGGACATGGATATTTTCTTCGCCACACCGTTGTTCACTTTTGCGTTTGCATGTCACACGACGATGTTACCTGGTATGTCTTTTAAAGGAATAATTTTCGCAGCTGAATTGATTTTAAACCTTTGTAGCTTATTCTGAAGTAAAAGAAGAGTCGAAGCACCGGGTTAATAGGGTATGGATTTATATATTATTACATTAACAGCTCTTTTTAATTGGCTCTATCTAGGCGATTCACGCTGCCATGGTGATGGTATTCGTAGCATACGCAATAATTGGTGAACTCGGATATTGTACATTTGGTTCTAAGACCGCAGGTAAAAACAATATATACCCCTACATCATAGCTAGGGTATTGAACAGTATTGTAGGAAACATTTTGAACAGTTATCCCGAAAATCAAGTCTTCATCAATGTGATCCGAGTGATTATGACTTTTGCAATTATTTTCTCGTTCCCAATGTCGTCGTTCCCATACAGACACGCAGTTAATATGTTAGTCACAATTCAAAAGAGCGACTTGGATCCTAAAAAGAAAATCTCTTTCCCACGAAATGCGATCATAATCACAACGCTTGTTGGATCTGCTCTTGTTCTTGCCATCTTTTTCCCATCTATCGTCACAATTTTCGGCTTGTTAGGTACTGTTGTCTTGCACTAACTATTTTAACACTGAACTAATTCTAACCAAGGCTCCACGTCACTTACATTGTTATCGTATGTGTTCCCGACCTTTATGTACATTAAGCTGAAGTATACTCTGAAATCTGAGCGTTTGACGACGTTCAGAAATTTTGGACCATTTATTGTGGGCATTACTGGCCTCACTTTTGGAATTATAAGCACTGTTACCATCATTACCCAGTTAATCACGACTAAAGAAACCAACTTGGATTAAAATGATAATGTAAATATAAGTTATTAAATTATTTATTGGCCAAATTGACGTGTTTTGAAGTTTAGTAGGTCATTTTGAAAAAGTGCGCCAAAAATAATCCGTTACAATTTGAACATTTTCATAAATCCCTTTGCTTAAAACAACCACAAACCTACGATATATAATCATAATGTCTAAACGAAGCAAACAACTTAGCGAAGATGAATTCAGCGACGAATTTTTTTCAGATGACGATGAGGACAGCTACGCCCCTGAATCCGAGGAAGAGAGCGACGATGGTGATAGCGACGCAGAAACTGCTCGCCCTGCCTCACCTTTCAGCCCCTTGGTCAAGATTCGTGGCTTAAATGATAAGGAATTTAATGCGCATAATAGAGGGCTTACTGTGGACAACTTCTCCGTCAAGAAAAAGCTATTCGAAAGAGGTTACGTAAGGGTAGCTTAATAATTTTATTTAATTTGCTAACCAAAAAATACGAGCAGAAAAGCAATGCTGGATCAGGTGAAGACGACGAGATCGAGGTAAAAATCAAGATATTTGCGCGCACACAATATCAATTAACTTAATCTAGGATTTCATTGAGGGATCTAAGCCAAAAAAATCCGCGGTTGGTAAGACTGAACCCAAGCGTGCAGTTTCTAGAAGGAGCAATACCGATTACTCAGATGACGAAAGCGAAGAATACAATGCTATTGAAGAAAACAGCTCTTCGGATGATGAAGAATCTGGCTCTCAAGCTCAGTCCGACTCTGATGCCGATGAATTGACTAGTCATATGGCCTCCCTGAAATTGTCGTCAAAGAACAACAAGTTAGGTGCCACGAAAACTACTGCATCGAATAAGCCTTCTAAGCCTCAAGCTCGCAAACAAGTGAGCTCGGATGTGGACAGCGAAGACGACAAAGAAAATGACAAGCATCACGCCAACACCAATCGTGCTGGCAAGTCTAAACAAGACGAACGAGTAGTCAAGAAAGAGTCGAAGAAGGGAGAGTTGTTACCTGAGCCTAAGAAACCTATGAATGCTTACGCAATATTCATCAAAGCACGTACTCCTGCGCTTAAGGTGAAGCATCCACACTCTAACGGAACCACAATTAAAGAGATCATTAATAGCGAATGGGCCGACTTGGAACTAAAAGCTAAGGAGGTGAGTTAATAGGCTAATTTTTTAATCAAATGATGTTGCAAATACTAACGTTCAGTTCTTTATCCTGCAGATCTATCAAAAGAAGGCTATAGAAGATAAACGCCGCTATGAAAGTGAAGTACTTGATTGGAAAAATCAGCAAAAGAAGCTCAAATTGTAAATAAGAATACACAATTATTCGACTTTTAGCTATGCACGGCGAGTAAGATACGCCGTTGAGATTGTAATTTTTTTGTACATTCGGATTTAAACTATCAATCATATTTGCCTTTTTGATGACCCTCCCCCCTCATTGCGTCACATTATCACGTGGTTTCCAAAATTGTGTGTACCTCCAATAACGCGACTTTTTTTACTGCCTGTCATTCATGTTTACCGCTAAACACTCCTACACCATACCATGTATATTATTTAAACCGCAGTATTCCTCTATTTGAAGTGATAAAAAGATGGATCCTGCGCGATTGGTAAGGGGGGGAATTGGTTTTGAATTTTTCAGTAGTGAAATAAAATAAATAATTATAATAACCAGTGAATATTGGAATAAATTAATAATAATTATTAACGGAGATAATTTTGTACACCAATTAACGTAATTTTCGATCAGAATATGTCGGCAACACAGGACTGGTCGAGTGATGACAGTAGTAATGAATCTCATTCACATATCGGTCACTTACCCAATCATGGCAAAGTAGTGTCCAAGCGACGATGTAAGATGCATTGATCCGATCGTAGTAAAGTCTACTGGTCTAATTAAAGAAATAGATGCTGAATTTAATTGCTGTAAAAAAAAGAAGAAAGTGAAGAAGCAGAAGAAAGTTGTTGACATTGAACACGGTAACGCGCCGCCTCTAACAGATCAAGATTTGGATGTCGTAATACCGTTTCTAATCAAATTATGCCGTGCATTACATTCCTACGGAGTACGTTATTTCGCATTTATTTGATCATGTTTGAACTAAAAATGTATCAGTCGCCAGCGCACCGAGTAGAATTTAATATGGATCAATGTTGCCATCGCTTTAATATTCAGGGCAATTTTGCCGTATTGCCGACACTCATTATTATTACATTTGGTAATCCCGAGACGCGAGCATCTGAAACGCACGTACTGCGCGTTGCACCTGGTTTGAACGTGGCGAAACTAGATGAAGTGGACGAACTGTGCGATCAAGTCGCTTGCGGCGCAGTCACCTTAGCAGGTATATAATACCCCTTTTGCCATAATAAGCACTACTAACACTCTCTATTCAGATGCAATCAGGGAACTCGATGAAATTCGAATGAAGCCCCCAGTCGTTAGCAGTAAGAAAAATAACGCGTTAAAATTTTTGTCTCTCGTTATTACGACTATTAATGTATTATTGTAATTAATGTGGTTGATATCAGAGGCTATATGGTTGCTCTCGTACGCAGCGTGTTCAGCGGCAATCGGACCGGTGTTTTTTAACAACGGTTGGCTCGACGTATTGATAACATTCATAATCTCGATTATACTCGGTGGATTGTGTTTTGTAGGCGATAAATTCACGAGTTTTGGTAGGATTTTGGAGTTTGTATGCTCGGTTATTGCTGCATTTTGCGCCAAGTGTGTAAAAATCCCTAATATAGGTTAAAATTATTAATTTCTAACAAATGTTGGCTACCACCTAGGGCTGCATATTCAATTACCCCAGTGTGCACGAAGGGCATTATATTCAGTTCTATATTGTATCTATTGCCAGGCTTCAGCATCACCATTGCCGTATCTGAATTAGCCACGCGTAATATGGTTTCGGGCACATCGAAGCTTTTTTCAGCATTCCTTACTGCAGTAGAACTTGGTTTAGGCATTGTCATTGGCACAAAATTAGCAGCGTGGGTACCTAGTGACGTTGTAGATCTGTGCCCTGCATTCAACGAATGGTGGTACTTTTACTTCTATCCCATTGCAGGTAATATTTTTGATTTGATATTATTCATGCAATCTAATTCCAAAACGTAGCGTCAACGTTAAACATTTTGCTGGGCGGATCGTACCGACAATGGCCAGTCATGCTAGCATCGAGCGTAATAGCATTCCTCGTATCGTACTTTGCGGGATTTTATTTCCCAGCTGAAGCTGGATCCGTACTCGCCTCTTTTGCGGTTGTCTTATTCGGCAACTTGTACTCGAAGTTTACTGGCAAACCTTCCGTTCCAGCAGTGATTTCAGGCATCATTATTTTGGTGCCTGGTGGTATTGGTGTGCGTGGGGTTACGAATTTATTGTCCGATAATATTGTTCAAGGTATCGGATTCAGTTTTCAGATGATAACCATTGCCTTGTCAATTACTGTCGGAATGTTTATTGGGAATTCAATAGTGTTCCCAACAAAGACATTAATATTCAAGCAATATTAGTCAAACAATGTAATTTTGTAAATAAAACCACATCTATTTATTGAAAGCCAGATTTGTCAACTGAATTCTGACCATTAATGCATCTACTAACCAAATAACATTAACGACACTGAAAATAACAATGTACTCAACATCGTTGCACTATAGCCAACTGCGCTGTTAATTGGGGCGTTACACAGGTCAGTGTGACAACAAATAACATCTTTGTAAAAAGTCCACTGTTGCCAGTTGGTCCTAATGTCCGAACACACGCCAGCAGTGGTTGCGTCGTATATCCAAGTCCACGTTGCGTTTTTGATACTTTCATCATCGCAGCCTGCCCAACATCCGTCGTGGGGTTCTGTCTGATTTAAAATACAACCATAGCACGTTGGTTTTTGATACCTAGTACAGCGGGTATCTGTATCAAGTTCATCCAAGAAAAAGCGAGTTTCAATGTTGGTTGGATCGTCACTTGAACCGATGTAACAACGAAAAGCCTGAAATTGGCCAAAGAAAGTAAATGTGAGAACCAGAGTTACAATAAACTTCGCTTGTGCTGACATTAAAACTGGACAGCAGTAACAATATCCTGATCAAAAACATTATTTAGCATTGGCCAATGGAACAATATTCATGCAATCATACTTACTTAAATTTGTGTTGTTCTTTCAAGTAGTTAAAGTGTTTAAAATGTTTCACGGCATTTTTTGTTCGTTGGGTTGGTAAAGTATCGAAAACCCTTCAAGATTATACGGACTTCCAAAATGCAATACAAAGCAAATGAATTTTCGTGAGTCGACGCTAAACTACGAAAATTGTTGGAAATATTTAATCAAATATTTTGTGGATCAAGCAAAATGGTGGAGGAGTATTAATTTCTTAAACCGTGAACGTACACACGAACTCACAACCAACCACGATAAAATACCAAGAGTAGGAAGCAAACTACTGTGCACGGCCGAACTTAGCAGTAGATAAAACTCCGACTTTTGCAATCCTTTCAAGCGACGTCGCATTGACCTATTAGCTGCGAAGTGGATCTCTTACACCTTTTGAGCTTTGCTAATGCGCACTATTCAATTTCAGATAATG
>Ga0209960_1004816_pt1 | contig 10005 bp, 9 predicted proteins | sample ThiBiot_500_plan_2_FD_183947 | JGI IMG/M metagenome (GOLD analysis project Ga0209960, IMG submission 183947) | Wastewater bioreactor microbial communities from Cape Town, South Africa - Thiocy_expt_500_plan (SPAdes) | ecosystem: Engineered > Bioreactor > Thiocyanate-remediating >...
GAAAAAAAAAAAAAAAAATCTTTTAAAATGAATATTTGTATTGTTCTTTTTTGATTTTCAAATCACAATTTTTGAATTCAATTAAAACTCACTTTTTTTTTCAATAATAGTTTTGTGTGGCTTTGTTTTTGTTTATTGAATTCAATTTGAAATGTCTGAAGCTGCAATAACTGATTTAAAAATGGATTATGCCATGAAAGCTTTCCAAGGCTATGTTAAAGCTAAGGTTATTAACAAGAGGGGTTGCTGGATCCCAAAAAAAAACTAAGAAAAGATGGATATGTCCGCTTTTCCATCACCAAAGGGAAAGTCAAAGAGGCGTTCAACAAAGAAATGAAGGAAGGAGAGAAATCTTTCTACTTTCACCATCTAGCATGGTGCGTCACAGGAGGGACCATGCCTATGAGAACCAAGGAGCACTTGTGTGCGGACCGCACCTGGTGGTGGAGGAACCCCTTGAAAATAATGCTCGCAAAGGGTGCGGGAAGATGGTGAAATGCCCCAATTGTTGCTGGAATTTTTTTCTTGCAAGCACAACCCGCAGTGCATCCCAAAAATTTGTAAAAAATAAATGCAATCCTTAAACAAGCGCATAAAATTTTAATTCTTTTTGAAATCTCGATAGCAATCTGAAAGGGAAACCATCATTGAAAAGATAGAGGCAACATCAAGATCTTGAATATAAATATCATAAATAAATAAATAAAATTAAATAAAAGGAAAGAATTAGAACTTGAAAGAAATTAATATGAAAATGAAAAATTAAAAAAAAATGATTTACCAGCAATTCCAATTTGTATACTCAATTTTATTCTTGTTTCATTTGGATTTCTTTAAAGATTGCCAAAGTATTTTTTCCATTGTTTTCTTTCAAAGCAAAACAAAATATTGAGAGAAGCGGTCACAAATATGTTCGCTTTCTACGAATGAAAAAAGAAAAAGGGAAAAAAAGAAAAAAAAAAAAAAAAAAAAAGGAAAAAAAAAAAAAAAAAAAAAGAAAAAATGGCGGATACCACGAGGTGCATTCCTCCATCAGGAAATCCGATTGGTGCATGGAATCCATTGGACGAGGCAGGTGACAAATACCGCATGGGTGCGACAGACAAGCGACACTTGGCAGTTCTTTTTTTTGCCAAAAAAGTTTAATTTTAAGAAAATTTAATTCAAAATCTTTTCCACTTTTCTATTTTTAATTTTTCTTTTGACCCAATAATACAAAAAAATTAAAAAAAGATATCATTGTATAGCTTGTTCAATTTTCTATCGAATGAGCTCTAAGACATAATTGTTTTTCTAACTTTCTTTAATTCAACTCTTCAAAGTTCCTTTCGTTTTTTCTTGTTTTTTTGAATTTTTAAAAATGGTTTTTTTTGTTTGTTTCACCAATCGGATAACTTTTAGGAATTTTCGATAATTTTGAGAAAAACGTGTTTCGGTTAACGCACCAATCGGATTTCCTGGTGTCTCAAAGACAAACTTTTTCAAGTTTTTCTTACAGGTGCCAATTTTAAACTTTCTTAATAACAAAACTTTAGGTTAGGTTAGGTTAGGTTAAAAACAACTCATATGCTATTGCATACTTTTATCAAGAAAAAGAAAGAAATAACTTTCTTAATAGTGAAACTTAGTTATTCAAGTGCAAGATTCAATTAAACTTGAAGAAAAGGAATTTATTTATAAAAGGAGTCCCTATTGGACCTTTTTGCTTTGCCTAAGTATAACTTTTTTTCGGTTTTTTTTTTCAGTTTTAATTTTTTTTTATTCTAAAAAGTTTTGAATGAAGACAAAGTGAATCAGATAGTTGATGACTAAGATGTTTGTCTACATTTAGCTTACATTCTTTCATTGATATCATTTTTTTTGAGTTCACAATTCGCTTAATGCTGAAAATTTTGTTTTTTTGGGTGAAGCGTCATTGCTCGATGGGGGTGAAACAAAACAACTCAAAAATAAGGTCTAGTATAGATGTGATATTCATCTACAACATAAACATACTCATTCAATTCATACTTTTACTTTTTGGAATGAAAAAAGCTTAAAACCAAAAAAAAAACCCCAAAAAAAGTTATACTTAGGCAAAGCAAAAAGGTCCATTAATTATACTCCTTCTCAAATTAAGGATCAACTTAAACTCAAACTTGAAACTTTAAAAGTTCTTTTAGTTAGAACAACTAAAGCCAAAATCTTTACTGGTACAATTAAACTCTCAGTTATTGATGACGAACATGAAATACCCAAATTTACTACAATTTTTGGAAAGAAATTAAAGATTGTAAATGAAGAAAATTTAAAGGAAGATATTCAAAAAGGAAAGATAGAAACTGAACAAGTTGCTGAAAATGAAAATGAAAACGAAAATGAAAATGAAAAGGATAATAATGACGCTTCTGAACAAAAGTTTTAACCAAGAGAAATCAGATGAATATTTAAATGATAACAATAAGAGCGGAAATGAAATACAGTTTGTAAATGAAAATGAAAATGAAAATGAAAAGGAACAAAAAGAAGGAAAACAAATATTATTTGAAACACCAAAATCATTAAAGAGAAATTCAAATTCTCTTTCACCAAATGAACCTCAAAACAAATTAATTGATACAAAAGAATCACCAAAAGGAAATCTAAGTATGTATGAGAATGACTCAATTGAGGATATTAACAACAGTTTGGAAACAGAAGACACTCAAAGTGAAAATGAAAATCAAGAAAAGAATGAAAAGATAAAAGAAAGAAGGAAACAAAATCGGAAGAAATACAAAGCTAAGAAAAAACTGAACAAATCTTTGGAAAATAATGAATTAGAATTAGAAAAGAAGTTAATCAATATATGGAATTATTACATATTCGTATTTATAATTTTGGATTTGTGCATGATGCTAATTATCTTTTAGATATTATATCAACAATCTTGGTGGGGATATAAAACCCACTAGTGATTCAACAGAAGAAAGAAAAAAAAAAATTGTTTGTTTCTTTTGTTGTGGTGGGTTGTAGGAAACTACACCCTATACATCTAAATAAAATAATATATAAATAATTATTCAATTCAAAGTTTGGAATATATTTCTCAATAAAGTGCAGAATAATATTGATCATTTCCGGTAATAATTGGAACTAAAGTATTTTTTGGGTGTGTAACAAGTGATGTTTGAGAATCTCTTCCTTGACCTTGTAAGCGAAATAACTGAACATTGATTTTTAAACAATCAGCAAGTAAATTAATTTCTCCTTCACTTGCAACACGATCTTTACCAATTTTCCTGATGAAATTTTTCATTAATTTCTCTGGAGTTTCCGTCTCTTCATTACAAAATAGGAGAGCAACAAAATCTTCTGCTTCCTTTTTCTCAAATTTTTGGAAATGTAAACATGCTCGAGCAATCATCAATACTTTCAATCCTTCCATCAATGAGGTATCTTTGTATTGGTCTTGAAAGAGAGAGGTTGAAAAATCAAGTTTTTGTTGAAAAGATTGACATGCTCTGAAGTTCTTAAAGGCAGATTCAAAGAGTCTTAGACCTTCCTGAAATAACATAAATTCTTGGTCATTTTCTAAAATCCAATAATGCTCGAAAGCAAATTCTTCAAGGTTTGGGAGATTAGGTGGAGAGACATTTGTTTCATGAATAAAAAATGAAAATAGAATGGTCCTTAAAACTGAATAGTTGTCATCTTTTAAGTTATAAACTGTTTGGTATTTTTTAAGTGCCTTATCATTGTTATTCAAATGTGGAAAGGAAATAAGGTACTCATCTAATGATAGAGAACTAACTGGTTCATTAGGAATAAACCCTCTGTTTTCTATACGAATATCTTCAAATTTGTTTGGACCAAAGTGGAATTCTTCATGATTATCTGGGAGTTCTTCTCTAAAATGGTCAAAGTTTTCAAGCTGTCCAAATCGTTTCAAATCAAAGTTTTGACTTGGGTTGAAAGTAATATTCAAATTTGGTAATCCATTTTGTTTTGAGGGAACATCATTCTCAACATAAGGTGGAGTTTCATTCTCAAAGCTCTCAAATTCCTCCCCAGTACTTTCACCTTCATCTTCCTCTGAAGCTCTAAATTTGAATTGATCAAGCCCATCAATTTTTCCAAAATTTGAAAGGGATGGTGGTGGGAAATTCATAATTAAATTTTGGGAAAGGCTATCTCGATGTTCTTTCTCCAATTTAGATCGAACTTCATCTTCCATTTCAATTCTTAGTTCATTTCTCACCTTTTCTCGGAGTTCTTCTCTTAATTCTTTTCTTATTTCTGAATCAATTTCTTTTTTCATTTCATTTCTAAGTTCATCTCTAACTTTTCCTTGGAGTTTTTGTCTTAATTCTACTCGAACTTCTTCTTGACACTCTTGGCGTAAAGTAGTTAATACTTCATCTTTCATTTCAGTGGCCAATAAGCTGTGTATACCCTCTCTCATTTCAATTTGAAGTTCTTCTCTTAATTTAGAACGTACATCAGCCTCTAATTCTGTTCTAAGTTCATTTTTAACTCTTTCTTGAAACTCTTCTCTGTATTCATTATTTAATTGTTCGTCCAATTCTTTTCTTACTTCATTTCGAAGTTCAAGTTTTGCCCTTCCTTGGAGTTCTTGTACTAATCCTGCCAAAACTTCTTCTCTTAATTTCTTTTGAAGCTCTTCTCTTGATTCAACTTCTTCTTTTGCCTTCTCTTCATATAAAGACTTCTTTTCGAGTTGTGTTTCAAGGTCTTTTTGGTTTTGTCTTAACTTGTCCAATATTGTTTCAGTCTCATTGAGTTTATTTGTGACCTCTTTACATTTTGTCCTCCAAAAGTCCAATTGTTGTTTCAATTCTTCCTCTTTCTTTGATTCTTCAATAACCATTTCATAATCTGAGTCACTTTCAGTTCTTTCAGTCATTTAGTTCCCAACTTCAACTTTCAACAAATCACTATTTATTATTTATTTATGTTTTATTAGTTGTTTGTTTTTATTGTTATGCTTCTTCAATAAATAAATAAATAAATGAATGAATTGGGAGTAAAGAACATCAAGTTGTTATTCTGAAGTTATAAGTTGTTATTATTAAGTTATTATTATTGTTTACAAAAGAAATAAAACTAATTTCTTTTTAAGTTTATTTTTCTCTTTTCAACTCTCCATTCAATTAAATTTACTGGTAATTTATTATTTTAATTATTAATCATTTGAAATTCAATTATGTATCACTCTGAAAGATTCTAATATATTCTTGATTGAATCAGAGAATTCGAATTATGAATTATGAATTTATTATTTATGAATTTCAGTTTTGTATGATTGAGGCAATTAATGGAGGGGGAGAGGTTTGTTCATTTGAAGTGCACTGTGCAAACCTAAACGAGCGCCAAGTCAATAAAGAAATAAAATAAAAAAAATAAGAGTCATTCAATTTTTTTTTTTTTTTTTTTTTTTTTTTTGATGACCCCAACCACCCATAACCCATTCAATTGATGACCCATTTGAAAGATTGTTTATGATAGAATCGATGTTTACAATCAATTGAATCAATATTGGACTTTTATTAATTTTTTTTGAAGATCTATCTGAATTATGAATTGTGAATTTCAAAGTAAAAAAATTAGATGTGAGAAAATTAAAAAGTGTTATTTAATCATGATGAAGATCTAAAACCTTTTGAATAGGATGATCTTCATCGATTGTGATTTTTCCATGATCTGGGATTTGAGTTGCAAGATCATATCGAACACATTGACTTCCTTTAATAAAATAGGCCTTTCCATCAAGAGATAAACCAGCATCAATTCCTGATGAAAAAAGAGCTCCAAGAAGTTTCCAACCATCTGAAATCAATCTAAAATTTATTTATTCAGATTAGAATTTGTCTGGGAAAAAAACGAAAAAGAAATTTACTTTGGATATCCTGGATCTTGACAATTATTGTTTAAATCATATCTTGAATATAAGTTCCCAGAAAAAAAATACAATTTTCCATTTTCCCAATTAACACAAGCATCAATTCTATTGAAGAAAAGGAATTAATTAATCAATAAAATCAATAAAATTAAGTAGGAAAAAAAAATACTTTGTAAATGAAAGACCAGGCCAAGATTCATTATTAATTTTCATTGGATATCCAGGAAGAGTTTTATCATTGACAATATCATATTTAATAAAATGGTTTCCAGAAAAGAAATAAACAATTCCATTTGAAACATGACAAGCTGCATCAATAGAATGAGAAAAAACTCCAGGCCAATTTGCTAAAGCAATCATACGAGGATATCCAGCATCCATTTTCCGCCTTCTTAAATCAAATCTTGTATATGAATTTCCAGAAAAAAAGTATAATTTTCCAGTGAATTGATTTAACTATAGAATGAAAAAAAAAAAAAAATGTGATCAATTGCTGTAAGAAATTGAAAGTAAAAAATAAAACAAATAAAATAAATATAAATATAAATATAAATATAAATATAAATATAAAATAAACCAAATAAGCTTTTGCACCAATTAATTGATTAATAATCTTTAATTGAGGATCATCTTTTGAGAAAGTTTGACTTGCATGCATAACTTTCTTAATTTGTTCAAGAACATTTTCTTCCACAAGAATAGATTGATGATTACCTACCAGTCGATCAATTTCCTAGATATTTATTTATTAGTTAATTGTTGTCAAAAAAGAAAAGGAAATGAAACAAAGGTATGAAAGAGAAAATACTTTATCATTGATTTTAATTACACTTTCGAGATGATTTACAGTAAATTGAAGATTTTTAATATACAGGAGCGCAGAATTTAGAATTTGATTACGAAATGCTAAATTGGTTTTATTTGTTCAAATAAAAATATAAATAAAAAAGAAAGAGAGAGAAAAAAAAAAATGAACATTTCTTCCAACAAATTGATTCAATTGCACCAGGGACTGTATCTGCTAGCAATTTAAGATGATTATCAAGTTTTGTCCGACAGCGTCGTTTAACCATAACTGAATTAGAAACTGCTGAAGAACTTGGAGAGTCTTCTTCTTCTTCTGTTGCTTTTCTCCTAAAAAAAAATAATCGAAGTATTAATGAATTTGATAAAAAAAAGAAATGATTTTTAAATACATAAAAATAAAAAATAAAAACTTTTTGTTTGTTTTCTTTTCAAGAGGAGGCCTTTCTGGTAGATCAAGATCACTTAGAGGAGGAGAAATTGTTCCTTGGAAAGTTGAATGAGAATCATGATTCTCTCTTTGTTTCCCCTTTTGATGATCTTTTTGATACTCCCTTTGAGGCTCTTTTTGAATAATTGGGAAAAAGGAAGAGGAACTAGATGGAATGAGAGTTGAAGTAGTCATAGAAGGTGAAGGGGGTGTAAAAAATGTTGAAAAGGTTGAAGATGGAATTGAAGCAAAATTTGGAGAAGAAGTATTAGTAGTAGATGGATTGTTAAAGTTATGAAACATTGGTGTTTTGAGTGAATGAGGATGATAAATGTCTTGAATTTCTTGAAGAGGACTAATTGGTGGTGATAACGAAATAAAATCAACATGATCTATTACAATAATTGAAAGAGTATCAATAAAAGTAATCAATTAATCAATTGAAAGAAAGGGTGAAAAAAAAAGAGTACTTGGGATCAATTCATAACTATTTACAAAAGGTTGACTGTTTGAGCTATTATTCATGAATTTTGAATTGACAAAGAAAAGAATTAAAGAAATTGAAATAGAAAAATTACAAGTCATTCGGAACACCAAACTCAGAAAAGTAATTACAATCTTCAAACTCTCCTGAACCATTTATCCAATCTTGTGGTTCCTCCATCGCCTCCAGAGCAATAAATGAAATCAAAATTTAAACTAATTCAGCAATAAGCGAGTAATACACTCAAATGACAAAAAAGCTCTTCCTTTTGTGTTTGTATTCTAACTCCTTCTTATCTTGATAATTATCCAATTTCAATAAAAAAAAATATTTCTTCTCTTCTCTTTGTAAAGTAAAGTTCAAAGGGGTATTATTGAATTCAAATTGCAACTTGACAATAGAAATATTCTCACTCCTAACTTCTTGATTATTACAATTTCAAGCTCTATTTATTATCATTTATTTGTTAATTTAAGATATCAAAATTATTAGAATAATTCCATGATCAAGTTGATCATTAATTGCGATGATAATTCTCTCAATTCAGTCTTTATCTCAATTTTTCTCGATTTTACACCTTTTCTTTCTCATTTCTCTAAAAAAACAATATAATATTAACATGATCTCACTTCTTTCTTTCTTTCTTTCTTTCAATAATTGAATTCAATTTGAAGTTATAATCATAAATTCAAATAAATTGATAAAATGATGATAAATTATTGATAAATTATTATTTAACAAAAGTCAAAAAAAAAAAAAAAAAAGTTCAATTTTTTTTTTTTTTTTTTTGGGCGGAATTTGTTATTCTCTTCACTTCTATCAATCAAAACATATATCATTCGATTGCTCAAGTTATGAGGATTTCAAATTTTTTAATTGTTATTGGGTTTAGATTGAGAATGAAAATGTTGATGTTAAAAGAGTTGTAGTTCTTTTTGTTTTTTTTGAAGGGAGGAGAAAAACTATTGCAAAATCAACAAAGAAATTAATTTTTTAATTAAAAAAACGAAAAAAACATGGCTCTTTTATTCTTGATTTTCCTAAAATGTCCCTTTTTTTAATTGCTCTCCTCTCCGAAGCCATTCCTTCAAAATCTCTTTCAAGCAAATGTCCCTCTCCCTTTTTTTGTTTTTTACTGAACCATTGGTGTTTCATAACTCAATGAAAGAAATGACTTTTGATTTTTTTTAAAAAAAGGAAACTAACTTACAAATTTCCCTAGATGATTGGATTTCGATGTATTATTTGTCCTTTGAGTTATTTCGAATTTTAATTTTAATTTTAATCAAAAGTTCTTTCTTTCATTGCTCAATCGATAGGTTCAAAATATTTTTCTCAAGTCAACAAATCATCAACAATTAGTTTTGTAATAAATTATTCAAACACAAAGGAAATTGCTTTCAAAAAAGATATTAAATGTTTGATACTGGATTTTTATCAGATTCTTCGATTCTTTTGTTGATTCTTGTCCTCTTTTTTTTTAGTGATGTGTAATGAGAAACAACTTTTGAAATCAAAACTTCAAAGCTCAATAACAGCAAAGCAAAAAAGAAAACTTTAAAGTGATAGTGATCTTTTGAAATGATTTTTTTTTTTTTGCAACAAAAAATTGGACAAGCCTGAAAAGTTTTTTTGTTGGGAGTGTGAATGGCAGCCTTCTTGCTTGATCTCATTCTCCCAGGAGCTGGAACTCTTCTTGCTCTAGCTCAAGCAGCACATGAAGGAAAAAAAGCTTCAGAAACTTCTGAATTAGTTAAACAAGCCTCTGTATTATTTGATAGTTGTGACAAAAATAGAGATGGGTGCTTGACCGCCTCAGAACAAAGGGAATGCTTTCTTGCCTGTGAAAAGTATTTCAAAAATAACCGACACTTAGTCAACCAAAACCCCCAGATCAAGAAAAACATGAAGATATTGCGATTCTTTGCTCAGATGTTACTATTAGCGAATGGTAATGGAAACGAAACGGAGCTAGCAAAACTATTAATAAGTTTACTCGAAACCTCTGTTGGAAGTGATGATGTTCTTGGTTTTTTTGCTGAAGTCGCACAAACAGCCAGCTTCAAAAAGAAAGTCACTTTGAGAACAATTAATAAACGAGAATTTCTGAACGCTGCAAAAAATTATCATTCTCTTATCCTTGGAAAGATGAGTGTTAACCTTCTTGGAGCTGCTTTCTAAAATAATTTATTGGAAAAAAATAGAACAAATTTTTTTTTAATTTTCTTTTTTTTGACTTCTCTTTCTTCATTCAAAGTACAAACAATTGTTCTTATTTCAACCAAAAGTTCAAACAGTTGGGAGCTGAATTGAAAGAAAAAAAAATTGTCATGTTTTTTTTTAATTTTTTTTTTGGCGGTTTGATCGTGATCATTTTTCTTCAGAATCGATTACAGAAAAAACAAA
>Ga0209960_1004817_pt1 | contig 10004 bp, 7 predicted proteins | sample ThiBiot_500_plan_2_FD_183947 | JGI IMG/M metagenome (GOLD analysis project Ga0209960, IMG submission 183947) | Wastewater bioreactor microbial communities from Cape Town, South Africa - Thiocy_expt_500_plan (SPAdes) | ecosystem: Engineered > Bioreactor > Thiocyanate-remediating >...
AAAAAAAAAAAAAAAAAAAAAAAAAAAAAAAAAAAAAAAAAAAAAAAAGAAAAGAAAAGAACCTTTAAATAACCCAGAAACTCCTTCTTTTTGAAGAATTTCTTGAAGAAGTTCGGTTGTAGTCTTTTTTTTAGATTTCTCATTTTGTTTAGAATTAGCTTGAAGCTAAAAAAATAATTGAAAATTGAAAATGAAACAATTAATTTTGTCAAAAAATAAATAAATAAAAGAAAAAGAAAAAGAAAAAGAGAAGAAAATATACTCTTGATTTAATTAAAATATATGGATAAGTGACCGTACTTGCAATAAATTTACTAATTAATCCAAGCATAAAAAAATCAAAATCAGTTAATTTTTGCTTTGAAGATACTCTTCTTTGTTCTAAAACAGGTTTTAATTTTTCAAAAACCATGAATTGAATTGAAGGATTTGCAACCAAAATTAATGCAGGAATGATTCCATTAAAAAATGCTTGAGGTTCTTTTTTTTTTTTTTTTTGATTTACTTATCTTGAGATTTTTCAAAAAAATTCAAAGAACCATTTTTAAGAATTTCCCAAAAAATTTCCATAGTTGATTTAGGTTTTCCATCAGTAGGTTTTTGAATAGATGCTCTTGTATTTATTACCCAAATTGGATTTGTTAAAACTGCTGTTATTGAACCTGAGATCAAATAATTAAAAACAAATTAAATAAACTTTAAGTTGTTTCAAAAAACAAAAAAAAAAGAACCAGCAATAGCTCCAATTAACAAATTCTCCCAGGTTGCCAAATTATTATTTGAACTACTCTTTTCCCATATTTTCTTTGTGTATTCATACCAAAAATAAAACCATCCTTGAGAAATAGCTGTTCCTAAAACTCCAGAACTGATTCCACTATGATTTTTTGATTGATTGATTTGTGAATGTAAAGTGATTTTTGATTTTTGAAGGGAAAAAAAAAAAAAAAATCTTTACGAGTAAAATGATAATATTCCTTCAGATTTCAACAATTCAGTCAAAGTAGGTTGATGTCTCACTCCATCAGTTTTTTGAACTTGAAGTTTTGTTGCAATATTTTGCAAAGGATATGTAAGGACCATTGAAACAACTCCTCCTCCAGCTCCAGAAACAAAATGAGCAAATTGATCAGACATTATTTATGATTACTTCCTAGATTTTTTTAAAAAACTTTTTAGTATTGCTTGATGATTCTTAATTTCTTTCTTAATCAGTTTTCGATCTATGACATGATTATTGACTTTTGCAAATGGTTCGTGCTTTTATTCATTTCTTTTGATTTTGAAACAATTTTTCTCCACACTTTCACTTCTTCCTTTTCATTCCCTTTAACTTACATCCACTAATTTATTCCATTCATCTCATCCTATTTTCTAATGTTTCAATCCTCAATTAACTTGAATCATAATCAACAGTTTTTTGATGTTTCAAGACTTTTTTGTCAAGATTTGATTTACACTCCAATTATTCCATTTTCCTCAAATAATTTATCGCAAAAAATCAATCAAAAGAAGAAGAGAAGAAAGTATTCATTATCTTGAAGATAATTCTATCATCAATTAATGAATTGAGAATTGAATTCGAATCAATGAATGAATCATTAATTACTCTTCTAATTGATTTTTTAAAAGGGGAAAGCATTTATCACGTGATGTATGTTTTTTGTTGAGGAAAAAAAGTGTTGTTGGTGACCCACAATGATAGTTGTTTGAGAAGGAAGTTACAAAAGTTGTTTCTTTTTTCTTTTTTTTTTCTTCAACCGTCTTTGGCTTCATTGCTGAACGAACTAACCCCTCGCCTTTTACTAGAGGTTACCGAGTAATGGAGTCACTAATAAGACTATCTCAATTTTTGAACACCCTTTCTCCTTCTAACAAAAGGAGATTGGAATCTTTTCTTTCTTCTTCAAAGGAAAACAAAAATAAAACAACTTTCTTTTTTTTTTTTTTGAGTTATTCCTTTCATGTTTCTTGATATATCAAAAATGTTTGGTTTTTCAAATTTTTTTTTTTCTTTTTCGTGAGTTGGATCAAAGTGACAAGTCGAAACAACCAAATTCAACTAGGAACAGGTTTCGTAGTCTAGTTGGTTATGACACCTCGTTAACACCGAGGAGGTCCCCGGTTCGAGCCCGGGCGAAACCACTTTTTTTTTCTTTCTATTTTTTTGAATTTTTTTTTCTCATTTTCAATTTATCTTTCTTTCTTTCTTTCTTTCTTTTTTTAAAATTTCTTTTCTCCAAGTATTTCTGTAAGCAGATTGATGGAAAGGAATAACTCAGAAAAAAAAAAAAAGAAATAAAGAAAGTGATTTCAGAATTATTTTTTCTCTCTTTTCCTGCTTTACAAAGAAAAAAAAAAAGAAATATTGAGTTTTTGGCTTGATCAAAGATATTTTCGAGCATTTTCATTCTGAATTACTTCCCCTGTTCCCCAAAGAGTAGAGTTGAGCTTTCAATAACATTATTGTATTTTATTTTTTGATATTTCTTTTTAGATTACATTGTTTTTTGAAAACTTTCAGAATTTTCTTTTGTGTCATTGAAATAATAATAAAATAAAAAGTAGAAAAAAAAAATGGCTGATTTCAAAAGATTTGAAGACGAAGAGGAAGAAGAAGAAGGAATCAATGGAGAAGTGAAGAATAAGAAGAAGAAAAACAAAAATAAGTCAAATTCAAAGAATGAAAAAGAGAAAGAGAGACAAAGAGTTGAGAGTGAAAGTGAGGATGAAGGACATCGACATCAACATCAACATCATATGCATAATGAAATTCCAGTTGAAAATGGAGGTGAAGTTAAGGAGAAGGAAGAGGTGCATGAGATATTAAATGAAAATGAAGCAATTAATCAACAAATTAATGTAGAAATAAATGCAATGTATGAAGCAGAACAAAGACAGAATCAAAAAGAAAAAGAAAAGGAGAAAGAAAAAGAGATTCAGAAACCAATAATTGTAATTACTAGTGGAGGAGGACAAACAAAAGCAATGAATAATTTTGATTCAGAGTTGAGTGTTAGAAGTTTTCAAAGGAAATCCGTTAATTTTGATACAGAGATGAGTACTAGAAGTTATCAAAGTTCTAGAGCAATGGAAAGATCAAAAGGATTGAAATTTAAAGAAGTAGATGAGATTGATGAAGATGTAAATCATGATGAAGAGAGTTCTGATGAAGATGAAGATGAAGATGAAGAAGATGGAGATAGATATGTTACATGGAGCTCAGAGAGATTAGATCAAAATCCAACAGGATTAAGAGAAAAAATATTTTTGACATTTGAAGATCCAAAGTCATCAAAAGCTGCATTTTATTTGAGTTGTTATCTCGTTTTCATTAATTTTATCTCCACAGTTTGTTTTTGTCTTCAAACCCTTGTTTCTCTCAACACAACTCCACTCCAACAACAGATTTGGTTCGGTATAGAAACCTTTTTTATTGTTCATTTCACTTTAGAATATCTTATTCGTCTCTGTTGTTGTCCAAAAGTAAATTCATTTGTTGTGGACCCATTAAACATCATTGACCTTTTAGCTATTGCCCCATATTTCTTTGAATTGGCTTTCTATTCAGTTGGTATTATTTCGAGGATGCCCGGAGTCCCTATACCCAAAGTTCTTAGACTCGTTCGAATTCTTCGATTAATTAATATAAAAAGGGATACTCCTCAAATTAGATTGATCAATCAAGCATTGAAAGCAAGTCGAGAAGGAATTATTTTATTATTTGTCTTAGTCATAATCACGATGGTATTTTTTTCAACATTTATTTATTATGCTGAAACTGCATATTGTGTCTTGGATAAGGACCAAGGGCTTTGGATTTATAAAAACTCTACAAGTCATGCTGGTGAACCAACTCCGTTTCAAAACATTATTGTTTCATTTTGGTGGGCTCTAGTTACAATCTCAACAACAGGATTTGGTGATGTGGTCCCTATAACTGGTTTAGGACGGTTCATTGCTGCATTTGCAATGGTTTATGCACTTCTCGTTCTTGCATTTCCAATTACAATTACTGGTGCAAATTTAAAAAATGCATATCAAGCTGAAGCAGTTTACTTACAGAAAAAAGAGCTTCGACTTGAAAAGAAGAAGAAGAAACTTGAAGAAAAATTAAAAAAGGAACTTGAGAAACAAGAAGAAGCAAAGAAATTAGATGAAGAACAAACATTAACTCATAAACAAGAAGAAAATGGAAAACTGAATGAAAATGAACTTGAAGAAGAAAAAACAAGACAAAAAATGGCAATGGAAGATATTTTATATGAACTTTTAGTTCATGCTAAGAAAATTGAGGATGAAATAACAATATTTGAAGGAAGATTTGATTTATTACAGAAAGAACAAAAAGGTCTTGATTATGTTATTTCAAATTTAGTTAAAACAGAAATAGGAGATTGAAGAAATAGAAGAAGGAAACACGAATAATAATTGTAGATTGTAAATAAATGAAAATAGCATTATATTTTGGATTTTTCAATTGATTTGTTAAAATTCATTAGAATTTCTTTTCAATTGCTGAGATAGGACCAAGTTATCCAAACCAATAAATAACAAATATCTCACAATTTCAACATAATAAGCAATTTGAAAGTGCACTCAACAAAAATATGAACAACTCTAAAGCAATTCTTCAAAACATCAAGAAGGTATATTTTATAGCAATCATTATGCATCTCAAAAGGATAATTCCTTCATTTCTATTTTTTCTTCAAAAAAAAAAAAAATAGATATAATTATACCATCAGATTCTCCTTTTTCTCTAGTTTTTCGGATGAAAAGAAAGTTTTAATAAAAAGTGAATCATTGAAATGAAAAACTTGAAAAGAAAACTTTTGGAAAAAAAAAAACAATCAAAAAAAAAAAAAATGGGATTTCAAAAACAACATGGCGTTTCAAACCAATTTCTCTAATGACTTTCAATATCTTTCAACAACTCCAACCTCTAACCTTATAACTCTCATAGTTCAATCTAAACTCAAATATTTCATACCTAAACGTTCACAAAAACTCAAAATCAAACTCAAAACTTGCAATTTTTGTTCATTTTTGAACTTTGAACAAATGCGAAATTATTAGTGTGATTATTGAAGCCATGAAGTTTATTTGATGATTTTGACTTTTGAATTTGAAGATTACATAGATTGATATTGATGTTCACTTATATGTTTATGGATATTGATTAGATTTTGGTTTTCTTTAAAATTGGAGATTTCTAATATTTTTTTGAAAAAAATAGAGATTCATAGAGGAAGTAATCATGAGTGTTGAAATATGTCTTCCAGAAACAAAGAAAAGGAAAATTGAAATAGAGAAGGAATCAAAATTGGCTTCTGTTCAAATTGTCACTCCTGGAGAAGTCATTTCTTCTAATATTAATGATGGAGGATTTATGCGGTTTTTTTTTCTTTACATTGATTCTTTTTTTTTTTTTTAAAAAAAAAAAAAACATGTTGATATAGTGGACATGGTACATATCTTGAAGAGAATAAATTAATTGCAAGTGTAGCAGGAATTGTTGAAAGAGTCAATAAACTTGTTAGTGTTAAACCACTTAGAACTAGGCAAGATTGATATTATTAATTATTGGCATTATATTTTGGATTTAAGAATATTGAAGAAATAATAATAATTATAAAATAATTAAATAATAGATATAATGCAGAAATTGGAGATCTTGTTGTTTGCAGAATTTTAGAAGTATTTTAATTCAAATTTAAATTGAAATGTTGAAACCTTAAAAAATATTTTCACCTCTTCAAGGTTTCTCAAAAAAGATGGAAAGTTGATACAAACTCTCGTCAAGATTCAGTTTTAATGCTTTCAGCAGTTAATCTTCCTGGTGGAGTTCAAGTAAATTTAAATTCTTTTCCAAAATAAAAAAGAAAGATAAAAATGAATATTCAAAAAAAAAAAGAGAAGAAAATCAGAAGCTGATGAACTTCAAATGAGAAGTTTTTTCTCTGAAGGAGATGTCCTAAGTGTATTCACTTTTTATTATTCACAACAAATGAAAAAATTAAAATTAAAAAAAAAAAATCATTTAATATCAAATAGGCAGAAGTTCAAGGTGTATTTGGAGATGGTTCAATTTCAATTCATACTAGAAGTGTAAGATACGGAAAAGTATTTTTTTTTCTTCTTCTTTTTTCATTTTTTCTCCTCTTTCTGTTTGTTTTTTTTTAAAGAAATAATAATATAAAAATATTAACTCAAGTTAACAAATGGATCATTCCTTGCTGTTCCACCTGCTTTAATTAAACGTTGTAAAACTCATTTTCATTCCTTACCATGTGGAGTCGAAGCAATTGTTGGATTAAATGGATACATTTGGGTTCAACAACAACAAAATATCCAACTCAACTCAGAACAAGAAGTTCAAACACAAGAAGTAAATTTTTTTTTAATTTTATTTAATTTTATTTAATGAATTAAGAAATTTTTATTAAATTAAATAAATAATCAATAAACTATTTAATAGCCTGTCTCTTTACCAGTAAGAGAAACAATTTCTCGAGTTTGTAATGCAATTGAATGTTTAAGTTCAAAATTCATGTATATTTCTGATACTTCTATAAACTACGTCTATGAAGCATCATTGCAATACTCTGTAAAAGATATGCTTAGACCTGATGTTATTGATCATATCACAGCTGAAGCCAAAGCAAAAATAGAACTCTTAGAAGAAAGCTCATAGATATTCGATTTTGAAATCCTCTTTCATAATTTTGTCAAAATTAAAAATGATGTAGAAAAAATTTTTTTTCCTTTCTATTCTTTCTTTTTTTTAAAAATATTATTTACAAGAGTATGGGAAATTGCAAATGACTTTCAGGAAAAAATCAGAGAAATAGTTGATACATTTATATAAACAAAATTTCAAATTAATTTACAAAAATTAGTTTTCCATCGCAGATACAATTTTTCTATATCTTGATTTTAACTTACTGACCATTTTTTGTTTTGAAGTGTCTTTTGATGGTGACATAATATAATGATAACAATGAAGCATTTCTACAATTTGGTTATTTTCTTGAAGCATAAATGTTTCTTCACATTTGAAACTAATTTATGATTTATTTTTTGTTATGAGTGATGAAAAAATAAAATAAATAAAAATAAGATTAAATGAAAATAGAACCTAGAATTTTCAAACTGAGTTAATTGAGATTGATACAATTCTTCTGAAACTTCAGTGAGAGGATATTGGGTTAATTCACTTACTTGATGAGTTTGTTGATTATTTTGCAATTGTAATGGATCATTTGAGAAAAATTGTTGATGGTTAAGAAGTTGTTTTTGTTGTTGTTCTTGATTTTGAGGTTGTTGAGGAAGATGAGGTGGTTGTTGTCCTTGATTAAATTGATGGAATTGATTGAATTGATGTTGATATTGAAGTTGACCATAATTTTGTTGATACAATTGGAATTGTTGATACATTTGAAATTGTTGAAATTGGGAATATTGTTGTTGAAATTGTGGTTCTAATTGTGGTTGTGGTTGAGGTTGAAGTTGAGATTGAGGTTGTTGAGATTGCTGAGACTGTTTTTGAATAATTTGTTGTTGAGGAATTTGTTCATGTTTTTGTAATGATTTCATTTTAGATTTTTGAGTATTTTCCAATTTACTTTGATTGAATGATTTAATACTTTGAGTTGATGGGCGTGTGGTAGTAAATGTTGTTGTCATTGTTGTAGGAGTAGAATCTAATGGAAATTTAACCGAAAAAGATAAATCATTTGAGCCAAAGTTATTTGGAAATCTAGTTTCATCTAGGCAATCAGTAATAGGACTAAATTCAAATAGATGTTCATCAAGGTACTTAGAATGTTTTGACCGTCCAATAGGTAAGATTTTTGAGTTTGAATAAGGTGTAAAGTGAAAGGGTGAAATCTCTACATTTGTCTTTTTTAAGATACTTCGATGAGTGGTTAAATTTGTCTGATTTAAGAGCGAATCACTTGCAAATATATCTGATAACATTGAAGAGTTAATACTTTTTGGTGTTTCAAATGTAGAGAAATTGTTCTTTGTTTCATTATTTATCCTTTGTGAATTGGGTTTAGAAAGTGTATTCCTTAAGTTTGAAGAAGAAGATGATGTTGAAGATGATGACGATGGTGATGAGACTCCTAACGAATTGATATGAGAAGTTGAAGTGGATGATGATGTGGAATTTGAAATTGGGATCAAGTTTTTTAATTTTACATTGTTATTTGAAATACTCAAGTTAGAATATGAAGAAGGAGTTGAAGTTTCACTTTTCTTGTGTAAAATAAAAGAGGAATTTGAATTTGAATCTAATGTTGCTGTAGTAGTTGTTGTGGTCATTTGCATTACCGAAGTTTCATGGTCATGCTTTTGATTGTTAGAAATAAATTGAATTTGATTTGAAATAGAATTATCTTGTTGATCAAAATCTGTCGTGTTCATCATTGAAAAAGTTGTCCATTCCGAAAAATTTGAGACTTCAGAGGAAGTGGAAGAGGAAGAAGAGAGTGGAGATATGGGAGAAGAGAATTGGACATTTTTAGATTTTGATTCTATATTCCTTTTTACAGTTTTTGATTGAGTTTTTTCTGTTTGTTTTTGTAGTTGTTGTAAATAAAAACTTTGAGAAGTTCCAATAGAAGTATTGAGAGAATATTGAATATCACTCTTGTGAGATTCTTTTTGGATTTGAGATTTTAATAAATTATTCTTATTCTTGTTTTCAGAGATAGGCATTAAAGGTTTATGTTCATTTCTTGATATTCTCTTTTCTTGCTTAAATTTAGTTGATTGATTCTCTTTATCATTTTCTTCAATAAGTTGAATTTCTGGGATTGTTACAAAAGTTTGATCCAATAAAGGTTTTTCACTAGTTGAGTCTTTTTTTTTTTTCAAAAGATTGAGTTGAAATGAGTGAAATAAAATATAATCATAAAATAAAATAAAATAATCTTACTCTTTAAAAATGGACGAAAATATTCCTCATAAGTTTGTGATTGACTTGGAGGAATATTCTCAAGATTAGATATTAAATTTTGAGTTTCAACTTTTTTTTCTCTTTGTTTCAAAATCTCTTCTCTTAATGAACAAATTTGTTTCATCTAAATGAAAAAAATATCGATGTTAATATTGACATATTCTTTTATCAAAGCAATTTTTTCTTGTTTTGCTTCAAAGAAAGAAAGAAAAGAAAAAAGTTACAAAAGCAAGAACTCGTTCATCTGAATTTTGAAGAAACTGAAAACAATTTTGCAAAGTTTGATCATATTCCATTTCAGTTTGGTTCATAAAGCTTCCTTTTGTTAAATCCCATTCATCCTTATTTATTATATTTATATTTTTTGTTTTATAAATAAGGAATTGTGAAAGAAAATTGAAAATTTGTAAATTTTTTTTTGATATTACCTGAAGTTCAATTAAAATCTTTCCTAATTGTCCATGTAATTGAATTTGGAGATCTTTTTCTTCTCTAGAATGAAGGTGAGATACCTCCATGGACATCCTATCTTACTTATAAAATTATAAAACTTTTTTAAAAAACTGTATTTGAAATCTTTGATTTTTTCAAAAAAAAAAAAAAAAAAAAAAAAAAAAAAAAAAAAAATTTGAAAATTTGAATTTTTTAACCGTCAAAACTCCGCCATATTTTTTTTGTTTTTTTCTCTTTGTTATTTAACTTCACCCAAAAAATTTTTGATCAACCAATAAAGTAGCCTCTATAGCTCAGTCGGTAGAGCGTTAGGCTTTTAACCTAACGGTCCGGGGTTCGAGCCCCCGTGGTGGCTAATTTTTTTTTTCATGAATCATTTTTTTGATTCTTCTTTTTTATTTTTATTTTTTTTTTATTCGTTCACTTTGAAATTCAAAAAACAAACGGGGAGATAATAACTGACTGATACTACAACTTTCAGAAAAGTGGAAAAAGATTATTGCAAACTCTTTTATCTTCATTGTGAACTTTCTTTTGTCGAGAAAATCAACAGTTTGTCTGGAAAATTTTCCTGACAAAAAAA
>Ga0209960_1004818_pt1 | contig 10002 bp, 11 predicted proteins | sample ThiBiot_500_plan_2_FD_183947 | JGI IMG/M metagenome (GOLD analysis project Ga0209960, IMG submission 183947) | Wastewater bioreactor microbial communities from Cape Town, South Africa - Thiocy_expt_500_plan (SPAdes) | ecosystem: Engineered > Bioreactor > Thiocyanate-remediating >...
TATGCACTTTCTTTTATTATCTTCTTTTTTGATATTACCCACAGATCCGAAGCGAACCCAGATTTGGCCCCAGATCAATTCTAGAGACACAAAAGGCTCCAGCTCCGCACCCCCGTATTTGAGTCATCTTGCTTTTATTATTATATGATTTATAATTGATTTTATTGCTTCCTCGAAGTAAATAAAAATAAAAACCACAAAAACAAACAAAAAATTTCAAAGTCTGAACTTTCACTCTTACAAAACAAAGTATCTTTCCAACGAACTTGAAATCGAATGAAATTGAATTGAATGAAATTGAATTTGCATTGGAAAATTGAAATGATTTTATTGAATCTATTCAATGATTACATTTTCATAAAACTTTCCAAATAGTTTAAGACAATAATAAGAGTTTAGTATTAGATTTTATTTTCGGAAACTAACAGTGTTACATTGTAAATAAATGAATAAAACAGCAAATTAAGATCCCATTAATTAAAATTTACCCATCAATTACAATTACCATTCTGAAGAACTTTATTCCTTAATTGAAATTTTCATTATTCCAATATTATTTAAACATTAGTTTTTAATTTCAATAAATACAATAGATAGATATATCGAAGTAGAACAGCATTTGTTGAAGAGATTGTAGGAGAAACAAATTATAATAAGAAATCTACACATATTGAAAACTTTTATAATACTTTCGAAGAACTTCTTCCTATTGTCAAAAAAAAAACTTTGGATATTAGTAAGTTTAGTTTACTTTTTAATTAGTTCTCTGTCATGGAAAATGCATCAGAGAAGAATTTTATTATTGAGACAAATAAAATCAATCCTCATCCAGGAGAGGAGTTTGTTGGAGTGTTAATTAGAAAAACAGAGGGATTGTCAAAGAAGTGGAGACCGTTTGTATATGCAAAGAAAGGGATCTTCTTGGAGGAGTTCAGACCTGATTCGAATCGATTAGGAGATTTTCCAAGAGAAATCATTGATCTCACTGGATTGAGAGTTGAGAATGATATTGTCACATCTGGACTCTCAAAAGTGGAGGTTCAAAGAGCATTTAAAATCATTGCAAGAAATGGAAAAGTTTTATATTTACTTGCTGCTTCAGTGGAAGAAAAGACAGCTTGGACAAAAGTGCTTCGTGATCAAGAAACAACAAATACAATCACAAATACTGGATTTCAAGCTACTTCAAATATTGCACCTGTTAGAAGAAGACAAATTTCAATCCAAGATTTAAAAAGTAAACTCTTTTTATTTTATTCATTTTTATATTTTATATTTTAAATTAAATGATTTTTCTAATTTTATTTCATTATAAAGGAAATGCTTTAAAGAAAGTTGCATTGGTTGAAGCAAATTTAAAAGGAATTATTCTAAGATTTAATGAAGTCGCTGAATATATTTTTGGATGGAAAGAAGTTGAGATTGTTGGTCAAAGTATTAATAAACTTATGCCAGAATCTGTTCAAGCTAAACATGATGAATATTTATCAAATTATCAAAAAGTTTGAATTTTTTTTTCTTTTTTATTTTTTTTTGAATTTTTTAAGAAAATAAAATTAAAAAATCTCTTATAAATGATTATTAGAAAGCTTTTGGAAGTGGAAAAATGATTGGAAAATATAGAAAACTTGAAGGAATGAGAAAAACTGGAGAGCATTTTCAACTTCAAATTCATTTAGAATTGGTAATATTTCTTAATTTTTTTTTTAAAAAAAATTCTATTCAAAAAATATAAAACAAACAAAATAAAAGACAAGTGATGGAAATATTTTGGCAACAATGATTGAGGTTAATAGAGTAGATTTAGATGTTTCTGAAGATCCTGATGAATATAAAGTGATTCATAATATAAGGTTTTACTTTATTATTCACTTATTTTTATTTATTTATTTATTTTTACTCAAAAAAAAAAAAAAAAAGAGTAAGGTTAATTGAAGGAAAAGGACTTGCAGGTGAAAAAGCTTCAAAAAAAATTGAAAAATTTTTTGATCCTTATTGTGTATTACTTGTTGATAATGAAAGAAAAGCGACTACATCAGCGAAATTAGGAACAACAACACCTTTTTGGGGAGAAGATTATTTTTTTGAGTATTTTTCATTTTTTTTTAAAAAAAATTTTCTTTTAATTGAAATGAATAATTATAATAAAGTGATATTGGAGCCACTTCTAGTATGCTTAAAGTCATTGTAAATAATCAAAATAAATCACAAGCAAAAGATCCTCGTCATGGTATTATCAAAAAATTTTCTAATTTCATCAATTAAAAATATTCTTCAATATTCTATAAAAAAAAAAAATGAATTAGGACAAGTTGTCATTGATTTAAAATCTTTAGAAGAAGGTAAACCAACAGAAAAATGGTACTCAATTATTCCAGTAAAATCTGATGCTGAAAGTAATTTGGGAACAATGAGAATTAAAACAACAATGATTGTAATTTTTTTCTTGAAATTAATTACTTTTTTTAGCAACAAAACAAAAAAATTTAATTTAATTTCAATTTAATTTCAAAATTACTTTTAGACCGAAAAAATTTTACCCTTCAAAGAATATGCAGAGTTATTGGAAGTAATTTTTTTTTTCCCATAAAATATGAAATATCATTAAAATATTTCTTTCTAGTTAGTACTTGATGATGAATTAATTATTTTTAATGCTTTGGGTTCAGTTGCTGGAAGTCAACTTGAAGAAATTGCTGGAACTTTGGTTAATATCTTTGCAATGGAAAATAGGGTCTTAGAATTTATTAGAAATCTTACAGCTCAAGAAATTGCAAATACAGGTTTCTTTCTTTCTTTCTTTCTCAAGAAACAGCAAATATAAATTTCTTTAATTATCTTTTTAATTTTAGACTCTGCTTATATTATTTTCCGTGCAAATTCTTTAACAACAAAAGTCATTGATATTTATATGAAAATGGTTGGAATGGATTTTTTGAGAAGTGTTATCTCAAATTTAGTCATTGAAGTGTATGATGAAAAAGAAAGTTGTGAGGTCAATATTTTTTTTCTTTTTTTTTTTTTTTTTTGAAAAACAAAAATATCAATTTCAAAAATTAATTTAATTACATTTAGATCGATCCAACGAGGTTAGAAAAAGGTGCTGACCTCCAAGAAAATCTCCAAAGATTATTAATTTACACAAATCGTTTTTTTGGAGCCATTGCTTCTTCTGTTGATCGACTTCCTCCGTATAAAAAATCTTCTTTTTTCCTTATTTTATTTTTTTTTTAAATATCATTTTTTTTTTCATTAAAAAAGGCAATTGGGATTTATTTTTGATGGAATTCGATCAGAAGTTTCCAAAAAATGGCCAAATAGTGAAGTTGAAAAATGTACAAGTGTTAGTGGTTTTATATTTCTTCGTTTCTTTTGTCCTGCAATTCTTGATCCTAATTTATTCGGATTAATGGAAGGTTATTCTTTTTTTTTATTTTTTTTATTTTTCTTTTTCAAAGACATTTAATAAAATATAAATTTAAATAGAACATCCAACTGGGAATACTGCAAGAACTTTAACATTAATTGCAAAAACTCTTCAAAGCTTATCAAATTTGGTAGAGTTAGGAATAGATAAAGAAGTATTTATGGAAAAGATGAATGTTTTTATTAAAGAAAATTTGGATAGAATGAAATCTGTTATTGGAAAATTTTCTGTAAGTTTTTGAGTTTTATTTATTTGGTTATAAAACTAAGAATTTTTTATGAAAAAAAAAAATAGAGAAACACAACCAAAGATCCCAATAAATTTGAAAAATTTGATCAAAGAAATTTGAGAAGAGAACTTTCGGCATTATTCCGTTATTTTTCTGAGAAAAGGGAAATAATCAGAGAAAATTTGAAAGTATTTATTGATTTATTTTATTTATTTATTTTCCAAAAATTAAAATTAAAATTAAAATTAATTGTAGCAAAGACAAGATCTTGATAATCCAAAATTTTCAAGATTATTTTCTGTCATTGAATATCTCGATGAAAGACATCAAATGTTTGAAATGAAGAAAAGTGAATCTAAAGGCTCATTAAAGAATCTTCATCAAAGTTCTAACTCTCTCACACAACTATCATGAAACCAAGATAATTTTCCCTTTTTTTTTTTTCTCCAAAGAAAAACGATATCATGTAGAAAAAAAAATATCATTGATAAGAAAATCAAATAAAAATCTCGATGTATTTCTTAAAATTGTATTTCAATATTTTTACATTGACTTTATTTGTTTCTCTATTCCGGTTATACATCTAAAAATTTTATTTCCAAGTGAACTCCTTGCTTTTTTCACTAAATTTAAAAAAGCAATAATATATAAATGAAAAATGAAAAACTTAAAATGCATACTGTCGTTCTTGATTCTTCAATGCTCGTTCAACTTCAAACTTTGTTTTCAACATTTGAGTGTAGAAATGGATTCCAATAACAAGAGATACCATTGTAATTGCAGCAAAAGAACTTTTTTTCCAATTCATCTCGAATGAATAGAACTTTTCGCTTCCTATTTATTTCAATTCAACCTTCAATAAAATGAAATCACAATGTTTAATTTAAACTTTGACCTTTGTTTTTAAAAATTTATCAATTATTTATTTAATCATATTTGAAATCAAAAAATAAAATAGAAAAAGTATTATACTAAGGTTTTACAGTTTATTTTTTTTTTTCCTTGAGTCATTCATTTTGGTAATCCCACTTTTTTTCACCATTTTTTTTTTTTTTTTTTTTTTGAATCATTGATCACGTGATATAAATAAACAAAGATGGTGAAGTATGAGTTTGAGACACTGAAAGTTGAGAGACTTGAAAGCAATGAAGCTGTTCTTCATGTTCAATTGAATCGACCTAAGAAAGCAAATGCTATGAATCCAAAGTAAGCTGTTTTTTTTTCAAATTTTTCAATTTTCAATTTTCAATTTTCAATTTTCAATTTTCAATTTTCAAATTTTTCAATTTTAACTTTTTTTTAAACTTTTTTTTGTGCTTTTATTAGATTTTGGGAAGAAATGAGAGAATGTTTTAGATTGATAAACCTTGATTCTTTGACTCGTTGTGTTGTACTTTCAGGAAATGGGAAATTATTTTCTGCTGGACTTGATAGTAAGAAAAAGAATATTTTATTTTCTTTGATTTTTTCTTGTATAATTAATTGCTTTTCCTTCTTTTTTTGTTGAAAAGTTTCTGAAAGTCTTCTTGATGAAGGAGAAGAAGGAGATGCAGCAAGAAAATCTTTTGCATTAAGAAGAAAAATTTTGGTAAGAAAAAAGAAAAGAAAAAGAAAAGGAAAAAAAAATTTTTTTTAAAAAAAAATCTAAATTGATAATCAATAGGAAATGCAAAATAGTTTCACATTAATTGAAGAAACAAAACAACCAGTGATTGCAGCAATTCACTCAGCTTGTGTTGGAGGTGGTGTTGATTTAGTTTCTGCATGTGATATTCGGTAATCTTTATTTATTTCTATTTTTTAAAAAAACAAAAAACAAAAATTCTTGAAAAGTTACGCTTCAAAAGATGCTTACTTTTCTATTAAAGAAGTTGATGTTGGACTTGCAGCAGGTTTTGAATTATTTTTATTTTTTTCTTTTGTCTTTGTCTTTGATTTTTGACAATTTGATGAAAAAAAAAAAGATGTTGGAACTTTACAAAGGATGCCAAGAATTATGGGAAATGAGGGATTAGTTAGAGAACTGGCTTTTACAGCTCGAAAAATGTTTGCTCAAGAGGCTTATGAACATGGGTTCGTGACTAGAGTTTTTGAATCCAAAGAAATTCTTTTAGGTTTTTTTTTTCTTGAATTTCTCTTTTTTTTCTTCCTAAAATTAATTTTTTTTTTTTTTCTTAATCAAAGAGGAAGCATTTAAAATTGCTGATGAAATTGCAAGTAAAAGTCCAGTCGCAATTGTTGGAACCAAACAATTTTTAAATCATGCTCGAAATAATCCTATCTCAGTTGGACTCGAATATGCAGCCACATGGAATATGGCCATGTTAAATACAGAGGTATAAATCTTTTCACTTTTTCACAATTAAAAGTCATGAAATAAAAAAAAAAAAATTCTTTTAGGATTTGCCTTTATCAGTCTCTGCTTCTTTTCAAAAAAAGAAACCAATTTTTTCAAAGTTGTAATTAATTGAAAAATTTATTTTTGATTGTCACTTTATTCATTTGTTATTTGCATTCTCATCTTGAAAAGTTATCAAAATTCATATTCTTCTTTGAGAAAAATATATTATCACTCTTCTTTTTACGAATTTAAGTTTTAGCTTCTTGATCCAAAGAATACATTAAGTAGTGATCAGAAAGAAATACAATCATTGAAAATATCATTGAGGCATCAATAAAATCAAAATATTCTAAAATTTTTTTCAAGAATAAGCAATGAAAGAAATAAATAATAAAAGATTGCAGATTAGAAAGAATTTAAAAAAATAAAAAAATGAAAAAAATTACTTTGACATTCAAGTTCTTTCCTTAAACGCTTTTTTGTTAAATAAGGATCTTGTTGATATTTTTCAAGTAAATCTTGAATTTCTTGATATCTTTGTTTTCTTTCTAATCTACAATTTTGAAGAACAGAATGATAAGTGAAGAAGAGAAAATCCATTAAATTTTGACCTCTATTCACTTCAACAAAACTAATTTCCTTGTGACTTGCCAAAATCCATTTAATAGCCAGTAAATCCACATTCTCAATGGCAATATAAATTGATTGTAATCCTTGTGATGAAGTAAACTCAATCCTTTCATCCATTAACAATAACTCTACAATATTAAAATGTCTTCTTTTCAATGCAACATAGAGAGGTGTGACACCAAACATATTTTGATTTGTAATACTTATCCTTTTATCTCTCAAAAATAACTCAATCACACCTAGTCTTCCTTTCTCACAAGCTTTATAAAATGGTGTTCTTCCTTCTTTTGTAGCCATATTCACATTAACTCTAGGATCCTTGAGTAAAAGTTCCAAGACCTCAATATAACCTTCTTGACAAGCAATATACAATGGAGTTGCGTTATTTTTATTTGGTTCATTGACATCTATTTTCTCAAGTTGTAATAAGAACGCCACGACTTCAACTCTCCCATGACTACAAGCTCTATAAAATACAGACCTTGAATCTGTTGGATCACTCCAATTGATATTAATATTAGGAAGTGAAGTTAACTCTTTGACTTTCTCGACATCTCCTCTTGTTGATGCATCCCAAAGTTCTTCTTCATTTTTCATTATTTTTGATAACAATAATACCTATTCATTACATTATTAAATTTAAAATTGAAGTTGAATTAAATATTTTTTTTACCTTCTTTGATCAATTACTCTGTTGTTGTTGTTGGGCTAGAATTTGAGAAGTTGTGAGGAATTTTCTGAATCGACTATTTTTTTTTTTTTTTTTTCAATTGAGATAGAATATTAGAATAAAATTGTCTTTTTGATGTGATGTTTTAAAAGAGTTTTGACATTCAATGATCAAAAATATGTTTGTTTAGTTATTAATTTTGACGCTGTCCTCAATCTCTGGGATTGATTGATGTCTTCTAGAGGATCTTCACAAAACTTTGAAAAATCGAATGGTAAAAAAAAAAGTATTTTTAAAAAAATAACTAAAACTCTTGATAATGATCATTGATTCTTTTTTCGATAAGTCAAAAAGAAGAAGTATTATTGTGTTTACTCAAATGATTTATTTCGAACAATAAAAAAAAACAAATGAAAAACTAAAAATTAGTTAATCAAACTTTGCAAGTTGGTCCATCAACAACAAATGTATCGGTTTGATTTTTGTTTGGGAAAGAGACTAAGATTGTTGTTGATTTAGTTTTGACAACATTCTTGTAATTAGCACAGAATTGAGCTCTGGTTCCTGGATTGAAAGTTGTTTCTCCAGAAATATCAGGATTTGCACAGTCAGTACTGACTGCATTTTTTGTTAGGATGGATAGTTGACATTGGTTTCCATTTTTGAATGGCACTTCAACTTCATAACAATATGCTGTTTTTTGTGTGCTTTGGATCCAAGTTTGAGAAATGAGACGAATTGTTGCACATCCAGCTGGTTCAACAGGAATATTATCATCACAATCAGGGTGACTAAAACTAGTAAATGGGACAGGTTGCACAGGGATAGTTGCAGTTCCCCATTGCACAATCATAGTAGCATTTCCTCCTCTTTGAAAGTAATTTGCCTGAAAAGGAAGGACAGCACCAGCAAAAGGAGGAGTAAATTTATAAGCAGCAGTCAAAATTTGTGGTTTATAGCTATTCACAACTTTAATACCATTAATTATCATTAAAAATCCATCATCAGCTTGAACATAAAAAGTATATTCTTCATTAGTAGGGAATGTAAGATTTCCTTTCCATTCAATTCCATATCTTGAATATTTTATTATTATTTTGTTTTTGTTTTAAAAAAAAAAAAGATAAAGAATAAAGGAGAATGAATGAGCGGAATTATTAAAAAAAAAATGAAAATAAAATAAAAAAAAGTAAAAAGAAAAAAGAAATTCTTACTGAAGTGAACCATATGGAGAACCGATTGGTGGATTACTGTAACCGAAAGCAAAATCAATGTTTTCATTTCTTTCAAGGAATGTTTCATTGCCTTCCCTTTCCCCTGTAAGTGAGACTGGGAAATAGACTCCATGAAGACCTGGGAAGTCGTCACATATCTTAACTATTTCATTTTCATTTTATTTTCTTTTTTTGAAGAAAAAAGATTCGAAAAAAGAATGATAAGAAAATTTACGAGGAATTTCACATCTTTCTCCAGTATAATGTGGTGGACAATGACAAACAAAACCTCCATCAGTCAAAGAACAGTTTCCTCCGTGTAAACAAGTTCCATCACAAGTTTGATCTTTTGATTTTTTTTTTTTTTTTTTTTTTTTTTTTTTTTTTTGAGGGAAAAATCAATTAATAACAAAATCTTACTGCATTGATCTTTTGCAGCAATGTAATCACTTTCACTTTCACCTTCAACTACATTCCTTGAATAATCACGAACTGGGCAATCCCAATCATTATTTGCGAGATACCTTTTTGTTATTTGGAAAAAAAAAAAATTGTAAAAAGGTGATTGTAATTGAGTTAGTTTTCTCTCTCTCTTTATCTTTCTTACAAAAAGGGTGCAGGTAATGAGATAATGGGGATTGGAATTTCTCCTGAAAGATGGTTTCCATTTAATCCACTATTTATTTCATTATTATTTTTTCAATAAATAAATAAATTAATTAATTACTAAAAATAAAAAATAATCAATTAAAAATAAAAAAGATTTTACAGCTCCAATAAACCTGTTAAACTTTCAAGTTCAAGAGGAATGGTTCCATTTAATTCATTGTCATGTATTTTCCTTTTTTTTTTTTTGTCATTAAATTTCATTAAATTTCATTAAATAGTTTTGAAATTGTCTTCTTACAAAGATTGTAATTGGGCTAAATTTCCAAATTCTTTTGGAATTGGTCCTGAAAATTGATTATCAGAAAGGGATCTATTTTATGGTGAATAAAAATGAAATAAATAAATGAATAATGTACAAAGAGAAAGGGAAAAAATGAAAATGATTCCATACAGCCATTTAAGAAGTGACAATCCTCCAAATTCAGTTGGAATTGAGCCAGAAAGTTGATTCTCATTTAAAAATCTATTTAATAAATTCAATTTTTGAGTTTATGAAGAAAAACGAATTGGAAAAGAAAAGAAAAGGAAGAAACAATTGAATATTTGCATGTAAGTTTCCAAGTTGAGTTGGGATTGTTCCTGAAAGTTGATTAGCAAACAAAGTACTATTTATGTTTTTTATTTTATTTTATTTTTTTTCAAAAAAGTGGGGGGAAAGTCAAAATTAAAGATTCCGTAAATTACAGTTTTTGTAAATTGTTCAAGCTCCCAAGTTCTGTTGGAATTGTCCCGTTAAGTTGGTTAAGGGAGAGGATTCTGTTTTTTTTTTTTTTTTTTTTTTTTTTTTTTTTTTTTTTTTTTTTTTTTTTTTTTTTTTTTTTT
>Ga0209960_1004821_pt1 | contig 9988 bp, 15 predicted proteins | sample ThiBiot_500_plan_2_FD_183947 | JGI IMG/M metagenome (GOLD analysis project Ga0209960, IMG submission 183947) | Wastewater bioreactor microbial communities from Cape Town, South Africa - Thiocy_expt_500_plan (SPAdes) | ecosystem: Engineered > Bioreactor > Thiocyanate-remediating >...
AACTTTTGGATTTAGTTACAGATTAGATTTGAAAAATGTGAAAGGAATTGGCAGGCTTCAACATATCTCGACAGAATCTGCAAAAAAGTTCAGAGATCGATTTGGAAGTATTAGTTAAATAATAATGTTGGCTTATGAGTGCTGAGGAGTCACGCAATGCAAAACGTAAGCAGATTTAAACATTAAAATAATTAGATCTTTATCAGAAATCATTCGGCACAATTAAAAATCACTTACCCATATTTCTTATATTAGGAACATCGATGATTTTGGCAGTTATAAATAGAATTGAAGTATTTGAAGCAGATTACATAATTTCAAATCCCGAATCAATATGGCCCTATCGTTCAAGGTACCAAGTACTGGGAGTTATTAACTTAGGTAGTAGAGGTACAAAATATTCATTTTTCACGTTCAGTATTGTGTTGGTTATATTGATTGAGCTGAAAAAAAATAAAATTCAAAACTTTACTTCTCGAATCACTCGACTAAACATGGCAAGTGATTTTCCCGATTCGATGTGTATTTACTAGTGCGCACAAGCAACGTCTCAGCCAGTGATATGGTGAAATTTTATGCTTTCGCGATCTCTGATGTGTCTGAGCAGATCAGTTTGAAACTCGCTCCATAGGTCTGTTTTGATGTAAAAACAATAATAGAAGCCATCGTTTGGCATTTTGTGATGTCGTTTAATAAGCGAAATTTTGATTTCACTTACTACACGATTTCACTTACTAAGCGTAACAATTAACTGAATTATATTGGACTAATATCAAAAGGTACCTGAAAAGGGAGGAATTGCTTGGTATCAAACAATAATCGACTGTCATCTCCTACAAATTAGTATATTTTATTATCGGGGCTTTGAGTTGTTTCAATTCCTTACCGAAACAGTGAAATACTCAGAATGGCCATGAGAAAGATTAAGTTTGTAAGTAAAGCTGCAAAATGTAACCATGTAGACCGCCAGAACCAGGTATGGCAGCCTTTGCTTTAAAGGATCTTTAAAGTAAGGATAATTCACTGTCATTTTGGCTGGCGTGTTGCACCTTCTTGCTAGTTACAAGGAAATGGTCCGTTTTCAACTTTTAGCATTACACTCTAGGGCAATTCCTAAACTGGTTCGCCGATAATTTTAAAATTATTTCCCCTTCCGGCTAATGAATTTTGACCTCAAAAATTAGATTGCTCGGTATTTCAGTCCGCGAGTAATCTCATCAAGTGCAAGGGTAAACTTGACTTCTCATTCACTTGCCTAGCATCCTTGATCAAGAACAAGCACCCAGTTTGCTCTCTGACTTTTCTTGACTTCAATTTGAAGAATGTTTATTTATTGTTTAAACGTAAAGTTACAGTCCAGGAGGATGTTTAATTCGTTCCTTCAGATCAGTTGCGAACCTTTTTGTCATTGTTAGGTCTTCGATAGGTGTTGGTATGTCGTCAAGAGGCTCTAATTAAACATCAATAGTCCGAAATTATGCCTAAAAAAACACTCATTTTAAACAATGTTGCTCCAACTTACGTCTAACTTGTTGGGCGTTGTAATAGTGGTTAACTCTTAGAATATTGGCACTAATATCGACTTCAACTCCACCTTCACCCCAGTGGACAGCTGCAATAGTCATGTATGCCGCTCGAGCAATAAATTTGGATCTCCAATGCCTACCTTGTTCAAGGTCCGCTCGCCTGTATTTTCATTATCAGTCGCGGTAGTAAATAACTCTTGTAATGTTGCGATTACATTTTGAATTTTTCCATCATTAATTCACCACCACCAGGCGACCCTCCAAATAACATGCCTAATTGAGTTATAATTATAGCTAATATTATAGGTGAAAACATATTGCAAGCAATACCTCTCACTCCTATGCTTCCCACTACACTGCTGTCGTATTGACCGACAACTTCTGTAATAGTACTATGTTTCACTGGGAACATAAACTCATCAACGTCCACGTAGATAAGCCACTCAGCAATATCTTTGTAACGGTACAGACAATCATTATGAGCAGGAATCTGTCTCGTCATGAGATAAGTTAACATCACTAACAAATGCTTTTTTTACTTGACCACTACGGTCTGGATCATTAAATCCGTCTGCGTGCCATTTGAACGTGCGAACCTAGTTGGGGAATCAGTCAAGACGAAAGAAATCTTCAATTTATCGTACAATGCCAGCCTTGATGTACGGCTCCAAAATTTGGGTACTGTTGCTTCCTAAACTATGATTGTATATAGCAAAATGTTCAACGCCCATCATGCGGTAGTATTCTATCCATTCCTTCATAAACGGAGCCTGTTAAATTGGGTAAATATCCTTGTTAAGGTAAATTTTCATTAAAACAAATACCTTCCTTTCAGCCAATGGCGAAGAGCATAACATCAATTTGATTGGTTGACGAGGATTTGGTCTATCGTTTGCCTGGACAAACGTTAACAACTTTAAAAAAAAAAGACTCTTTTTTGTACTTACAGTTACAATGATGTTGCCTAAGACGTGTTGTGAATAATCATCAGACGTTGTTTCATTTTGTTTGGAAGTTGAAATGTCCACTAATAAGTAATTCATCACGCCTTGACGAGCAAATTGCCGAGATATATTGAGGTTGATGCGACATTTAATCATCCATAAGAACTCCGAAAAGCTTTTCCACTCTTCTAAACGTCCTACAGAATAAGACCCATCGGGGAACACGCAGTACAGATTGAGTGATTGGGGAGATTTGAACTTCTTCAGGTTAAAGTATTCTTGCTTCAGATGTTTATGTGTCTCTTCTTCGTGCATGACGATTGACAGTACTTGATTACCTATAGAAAGAAGTGAATATCAATTATGGCCTTTTCTGGAAGTACCTCCAAGGTTCACATGCGAGCTAAAAATGAACATTGAGCTGTCATTGGTTAACTGAAAGTCTTCATCGATCTTTTTCGCTCTAAATAACGATTTTCGCGTTAGACAGAAGGAAATATGGTAAAAATGGCAAAGTACTTTTCTGCAAACTTGGTAAAGTCTTTTGCAATGGCTTTCACTACGAACGGAGTTGGCAACACGGAGCGCTCGAAATAAAATTTGAAGTCATTAGACTCCACTGCATAAGGAGGGGGTCAGTTCATTCCCACGAATATACATTGTCAGATAGTAGATTGGTCGTCGTTCTTAAAACGATCTCTTACCAACTATATTCGGATCCATGCCAAAATAACATATTTGAAGAAAAATTACACTGCCAAACAATATGATGGCTACAGACGTCCATACGACAAGCACCCTAAATAAAAAATAATCAATTTCAATTTATTAATCCAGTATCTAATAGTACGGCTTACTTGGTCATCATGATTCATTTAAATGGAACCCTAATGATAACTCAAAAAGGTTTATTTCATCAATATAAAGTAATTAGTTTGTCCAAAATTAACATTATTTGTTTTTTGTCGGCAATTGCCGACTTTCTAATTTGAATTATAAATATTGCAAGCACAAATTTAGAAATAAAGAATACGAGATTATGAAAGCGAAGAATTGGTTTTAGATTATATATAATAAAAAAGCCACAAACAAACAATGCTGGGTCTGGTTCGTATTGGGCATATACTGCCAGTCATCCTCGCCTTCGGCAGCATTTCTTTTGTAAGAACTCAAAATACTGTTGAATTGTTCAGTCCGACAGACGATGCCACTGTTCGAAATGGTGAGTGTTACTTAAGGTACTCAACCTCTCGTTCTTCCTTACGACCTTAACAGGTCCATTCTCCAACATAAATTTCGGAAGCGATTCCTATGGGTACATTGGAAACGTGAATTGGTACGACGGCTCCCCTCTCTCTCATCAACTCTACGTCAAGTTTCCTTTAAGTAATCTAACTCCGGATACCAAAGCTAGTGCTGTTATTCGACTTTACGGCTACTTCCTCGGTACTAATAGCTCCCTCAAAATAGACTGCTTCTCCACCGGTGATAAGTAAGTACAACTTCAATCTTAATTTGGTCTACCAAGCATGTAGTTGGAACGAAACATCAATTACTTGGGCAAACAAACCCCTCCTAGGGCCACTTTTGACTTCTACGGTCGTCTTCAACTCTGCAGAGGATAGAGAATGGGGTATCACTAAAGCGCCCTATTTCTCTTTGAATTCTAACATCACGCCTAATAAGCCGGCGTACTACGAGTGGGATGTCACTGCTCATGTTCAAGCATTGCAAAAAGAACATGTTCATTCTGCTTCATTTGCGTTTCTTGTTCCCCCGCCTTCTAAATGGCTAACCGAATTTAACAGCCTACAGTCCGACCAATGTAAACCCCAATTATCTATTGTGGGTACGAATCAAAAGCATACATCCATCGGTTCGACTGATGATGCCACTGTAGTTAACGGTAATGGCAATATTCAATAGTGTGTGTAATATTTTGACTGTTAGCCAGGTCCAAACGAAACAATGAATTATGGAAGTGATAAAGTTGCTAATGTGATGAAACCGAGAATTCTTAGACGGAATCACAAAGACCGAAGAACCGTTCGCTGATTCCAAAGGATCTAGTATTTGCCAGGAAATCCGGTAATAAGTTGTGTAACGCTTGTTCATAAATAAATAACGAGCGTTAAATTGTAAATAAATAGAAACTCTGTAGATCCGATAGTTAACACGAACACAGTCCTGTTAATATTTAATGAAAAAAGGTGCGTAGATGGAACGAAGTGACAATTACGTGGAACAACAAACCACTGACTGTAGCATTATTGAATTATACTACAGTAGGGAATTCCCTCAAGAACTACGAGTGGGACATGACCGGCTACGTCTTAGGAGTTCAGACCGCCGGTCAAGACACAGTATCATTTGCTTTCACTGCTGCAACCGACCATAACGAAAATTCGTTTTTCTACACCACGGAGGGCTATGATAAGCCTCAGTTAGCCATTTTTCGAAATTAATAGCATTTAAATTGTGTGTGGTCGTTGTTAATTAGAAAACCGATAAATAAAACAAGGCCTCTAAGATTTTGCTACATGTAGGAGGAGAAGGAAAGTTGAATTGTCCCTTCAATACGAACTTTCAACCGAAATCAAAATTCAAATAACCGAAATATCCTGGCTAAGTTCACGCATGGTACTGGTACTCTCAATTGAATTAACAAAGAGATGATTTTTAGAGTTTTCATAGTTTGCTTTGTGGGGCAGCCGATAAAACATAATTCTCTTCCAATTCAAAGGGTACGAGAATAAATTCAAAAAATTAATTGATGGTAGTATTTGTTTATTATAAGTACAACTCCATCAGCATAATGCATTTCCGTCGCCGTTATGATAGAGCATTCATTTTCACGATTGTCTTTCTAGTTCTGTTCTCCATTGCATTGAAAGTTATTCCCTATCGCGGTAAATAATCAACACTATCACTATCCTTTTAGTGCTAATATTAAGCTAACGGAAGGTTCTTTGTGGACGATCTCCGAAAAAAAACAATGTGTTGTTTCTTTAATGAATACAAGGAACTATATTCGCATGGCCGAAGTACTTGGGTACTCCCTTATGAAACATAATATCAATGCAAGGCGCATCATGATGGTTACAAAGGAAACAAACACAGTAGGTATAATTGACAGATTGGAGTTCGCTGGATGGACCACCAAACTTGTCCATGTCATCCCTCAGCCTGGAAAGCCATCACCGACAATGAGATTCCGACAAATGTTCACAAAACTTCATATTTGGGAGCTGACAGAATGTGACGTTGCAGTTTTTTTGGATGTGGATACACTCGTCCTCAAAAATTTCAATGAGCTCTTCACCATTCTTCCAAATGAACTTCAATTTGCGGCAACTCCGGACATATTTTATGACAATTACGTCTTCAATATCAACGCAGGAGTATTTGTGTGCAAACCGAATGTGGAACTTTTCCAGACTTTGCTGGATAACAGCATTAAAAATCAAGATAAATACGATCAGAATATGGTAGAGCAAGGCTTTTTCAATTATTACTTCAAGCTCAGTACCTTACGATTGCCATTTATATACAACGCGAATCTAGCAATTTGGAAATTTAATAATCTGGACTGGAAGGCCTTCGAAGACCAAATCAAAATTATTCACTATACTTTAGAAAAACCGTCGCTACAGGAATCGGTCATGGAACCTTTCAGCCATTGGAACAGAACTGAAGCCGAATTTCTCGCTTACAAGAACAAAAGAACTGGCTCTCTGTAACGATCGAGAGCGCGATTTGCAGCGCTCGTTAGTCAAAGTCCTGTAAACAATAATTTTTATTGTCATCATTTTAAATAAACTTATCACATACACGTAAGCAAAATCTTACATTTGGTTCCGATATCTGTTGAACCTTACTAGCGTGTTCTTACGTTTATTGATTACGATTATTTCAGCTGTCATCCAACTCTCATTTACACCAACGATCAATCACTGCTTTTCAGCGAATATTATAATAATTCAATGTTAATAAGATGCCCAAGCCTTCTGGTAAATCAAAAACGTCCAAATCCGCATCCGTATCTAATAATAAGAAGGGAGGAAACACCGACGTAAATACCAGTGTGAATGTTGATCAAGATAATAACAATTATCAGCCCCTTCAATCAACGGGAATTATTCCAAGATGCGAGTGTGGGCAATGAGGCTCAATCATCTCGCAACGACTCCGCGACCAAGGACCACCGTGGAATTACAATTCCAGCTCGAGAAGACCAAAGAGATGTCCGAGCTGAAGAAGAGCACGAAAAGTCTGCTCAGAGCGATGAGGAAAGTTCCCACCGTCATGACAATGACGGCAGCGGTAATGACGATGTCTGGGAAGATTTACCCCATGAACAACTTCACCAGCATGGCTCCTTCGAGGCTGCGATCCGAGCTGAACTCTTCTTCCAATAGTTATGTTCATAGAGTTCTATCAGATCTGCCTTGAATTGCAAGTAATCGTTCATGCCAATAGACATAGAGATATTGTTTAACTTGTCGATCCACATAGAGGACGATAATAGACGATAGGGCCAACCATTTTCACTGACGCTGTGCCAAAGTGGAAACGCTCCAAATAAAAAAAAAGACAGCGGAACTGTTGTCTGAAAGAAAAATCCTCGTAGTAGGTTGTTGAACGCACAAATAAGGCTAAATAATCGTCGTGTCGATCGAACTGCGATTAGGATTGAGCGGATCGCACCAATCACAATAAACAATGACGTTGCTGAACACGTCAGTTTGTTTTTGCCGCAAAATAATAAAACGTCGCCCTTCGCCTCTAATAAAAACGTGAAATCGATCTCGGTATTTAACAACGAAATAAAGTCTGTTAACAGATTTAAATTAGTTTGGGTTAGGTAACGAATATAAATGTAATTCTTACTTCGAATGCTATGAATATTTGTATATAATAATATGGAAAATATAATCAAGTCTGTTGCAACCGCATTCAAGGATCGAGAACTTTGGGATTTGGATGCTAAACCGACTTTAGATGTCAGCTTTGAAGGTAAATCCCGCGAAGCCTTCATCTCGTGTGTTGCAATAAAAACACTATGAAATGCATTAAATAGTCTTGGTTCACAAGAAAAAAAGAGTTTTCTAAGGCAGGTTAACCTGCCACGTGAATTATTTTGCAGAGGAAAACAGAACACAACATATAATTATGGCATCTCACTCGCACGTATTTGATTTCAATGCGTGCATAGTTAGACCTGTCTCTTCTGCCTTGCTGAAGGCGTTGCGGATGGAAGAGCCAGAAAATCCGATTGACATCAAAAAAGCTAAAGAACAGCATAAAGCATATGTAGACACGTTGAAACTATTGATCCCGCATGTTTTCGAGGCAATTAATACTTTTGGGAGATCAAAAAAATTATTTGCCTTTAATCGAAACGCAATTATGGGCTATTAATTTCAAATTAAATTCCAATATATAACAAAATAAAATAAAATTTAATTATTCAGTTGGCGGAAGAGCCAGAGCTTGCCGATAGCAACTTTGTAGAAGATACTGCTGTTGTTATAGATGACAGAGCTCTCATTCCAATCATGGGGGCAGTTGAAAGACGTATAGAGACCCCAAAGGTAAATATTTAAAAAGTTTTTATTAGAGCGAATTTCAACCAGAATTTACTAACTCCCCTCTCTCTTCAGGTCAAAGAAACATTGCGCCAGTGCGGCAAACACATCGTAGAGATGCACGAGCCTGGTACCCTCGATGGTGGTGATGTGCTATTCACTGGTCATCGTAAGTAATAATAATGCGTGCGTGATGAAAATGCTTGTTGCTTAATTCGGCCAGATATTTTTGTTGGATTATCGCGCCGTACAAATCAAAGTGGCATCGATCAATTGGCTGCTGCCTTTCCAAAATATAAAGGTATTGTTTCTTTATATATAAAACGAACCACCTCTGAATATTCGTTTGTAGTTCATGCCATTGAAGTCAGTGCCGGTCTTCACCTCAAATCCGTGATGAGTAGCTTTGACGATAAGACGATTTTGATTGCGGATACAGAATACGGACGGTAATACTATCAATATCGCCCCTCGTGAAATTTACCAAACTCTCGTTCAGAAAGGCTGCGGTGGCAATAGAACACACTGTCGGCCATGGAACATATCAAATAGTATTTGTTCCGGACGTTCCAGCTGCTAATATCTTAAGGTAAGTGCCAACTACGAAATTATTTTTCAACCGTAAAAAAGATCTAACCCCCCTTCGGATAAGAATCAAAAACGCGATAGTAGTTCAAGATCATTTGACAAAAAGTTTTGGAATTATCAACAAACTTGCTGAATCAAACCAAGTGGCCAGTAAGTAGCGGGGATATTTTTCATAACTGTGCTGATCAATATTATTCAGTCAAGCTAACAGATTCGTCCGAGTTGTGGAAAGTAGACGGGTTGTTGACCTGTTGTAGCATTTTATTTAACGTATGAATAAATATTACGCGGTACAGCGCTGAGCAAGGCTGTAGTAATATTTTGTACGAAATATTTGAGCGGCGTATGGTATACCAGCTTTAAATAGAAATATTTGCATGCAGGTTTGAGAGGTTTATTTATAAATGCAATTGTCACGAATTAATTATATTGTTCGCATTTTATACAAATATTCACAGCCATTATACACAATTCGGAGCAAGGGGTGACGTAAGCATAACAAAGTCGACGTAAATTCTCCTGTAATATTAATTCATGATCCACTCGGATAGCTTTCTTCGCTTCGCCTGCAAGTTGTCTCTTGCAATGATACCAAAATCTTCGTTGTAGAAAGTTTTCAGATCTTCGATCTGTTGTGCAGTGAGTCCCATTACTTCCGCCAACGTTATGGGAAAGGCATTAGGAGTTTCGCCTGCATACAAAGATATTAATAATGAAATGGTGACATGAATTTAAATTTACCAATCGCATCTGCTGGTTGGTTGTCGGCCAGGCGTACGCGATGCAAAGGTGTTAAAGGATTTTTATCGATGACCTTTGCCATTCTATTTTTTTCTCGCATTCGCTTATTTTCCAGCGAATACAACAGTGCTTTTGTCTGCTTGCTAGAAGCTTCTACAATTTCTCGTACAGTTTCTCGCACAATTTCTCGTACATCAGCGCGGGTAGCCGGCTCGTGATCGTTTGGGTAGCGAACGGCTAACGCTTTAATATTAATGGTTAGAACAGTTTACGATTTTTTAACTTGCCTTTTTTCAGAACTGAGGTTTCGGTCAACGCGGCATCGACCACATCCTTCTCCGTTATTTCAGGAGCTTTCTTATCCACTACAGAATTTGCTTGTTAATACTTACATTCATCAATTTATAACTTACATTTCGCTTTTTTTATAGCATGACAATATTCGACTTGTTGGTACAGAGCCGGATCATCCAGCGCAGCGTTCAAATCCACTCGAGGCCTCTTAATCCTTTGTCTTACAATCTTTTCCTTCTCAGCACCGAGGAGGGGTCGAGCTTCAGCCATTGTTGTGTTACTTGAATTTGGATTGATTGAGAAATGG
>Ga0209960_1004822_pt1 | contig 9987 bp, 8 predicted proteins | sample ThiBiot_500_plan_2_FD_183947 | JGI IMG/M metagenome (GOLD analysis project Ga0209960, IMG submission 183947) | Wastewater bioreactor microbial communities from Cape Town, South Africa - Thiocy_expt_500_plan (SPAdes) | ecosystem: Engineered > Bioreactor > Thiocyanate-remediating > Anaerobic-Aerobic...
TTTTTTCCTCTTCCTCTTTTTCCATCCAATTTTGGTCATTGTGTAAGTGTTACTTTACCTTTTATTAATCTTCCCTCTCTCTATTAACCTCTCTTCTTTCATTAAGTATTCTTTTTCAAAAATAAAAAACAAGAAACATAAATCATTGATGTTTCAATTTTCAAAAAGAAAAAATAAAAAAATGGATGGATTAATTAAACAAATATTGGATGTTGTTATTACACAACTGTTGTTGCATCCATCCATCTTCTTCTAAAATCAATTTTCAAATTAATAATCCTTTTTCTTTTTTTTCAATCATATAGCTAAGTTCTGTCAGAATGTTGATCTCAAAGAAGAACCGCATCACTATATATGAAACCTTATTCAATGGTATGATTTATTCATTTTTTTTTTTTTCCCTTTTTTAAAAAAAAACAAAATTTGATGAATATTATTATTATTATTTGAAATTTGGATGGATTTATTATTATTTGCAAGGAAATGAATATTACTCAAATTAATATATATAACGAAATATTAATTTTCTAATCATGATTTTTCTGATCATTTTTTTTTTCCAATAATAATATAAAGAGGGTGTTATGGTTGCACACAAAGACTACAATGCCCCAAAACATCAAACTTTGGAAGTCCCAAATCTTCAAGTTATTAAAGCTATGCAATCCCTTCGTTCTCGTGGATATGTTCGCGAACAATTTGCTTGGCAATGGTATTACTGGTATCTTACTGATGCCGGAATTGAATATTTAAGACAATTCCTCCACTTACCACAAGAAATTGTTCCCTCCACCTTAAAAAAACAAGCCCTCCCAACTAGAAATGTCGCCCAAGGACGTGGTGACCGCGGTGAACGTGGCGAAAGACCTGAAGGAGGTTACCAAAGAAGAGAAGGAGAATACAGAAAGAGAACTACTCCCCAACAAAACCCAGAATTTGTGGTACTTTTTTTTAATTAATTAATTTATTTAATTGCATTATTTTCAAAAAAAGTTTCTTCTTTTATTAAAAATTTTTTTCTTTTTTTTTTCTTTTTTTTTCTTTTCTTTCTAGGGAGCTCAATAAATAATTTGTGCAAAAACAGAAAAAATAAATTGAAAAAACATTGAATTTTAAAATATTTTAATATTGGAAAATTGGATTTTTAATAAGTTTATGGAAACAAAATAAAAACAAAATTAGTTCAATCATCTTTATCTCTAGTTTCAGAATCTGTTACATCTTTTGCAAAAATAAATGTTTGTTCTTCATCAATGCCACTCAATTCAGGCTCCAAATTTCTATGATGTCCATTTGAATGTTCTTGATATTCTGGATATGTTTCAGTGACTTGAGTTGTGTTGTTACTAGGTTTTCTTTTCCTTTTTTTTTGATTTCAAAATGTTAATTCCAATTCAATTCAATTGAAGAAAGGTAAGAAAAAAAAAAATTAAAAATTAAAAAAATCAACTTTGTAAGCCGAATAAATTCTCCATCTCTTTGATAATTTTGTCTGATTTGTTCCATTCCTGCTTTAATTGCAACCAACCTGTTATCAAATCCTTCTTTAATAGCTCCAGTCATATTTGAAAATCCTCTGAATTTTATTGTTTTGTGATTTTTAAAAAAATGGGTTTTCTTTTTTCTTTTCAAAAAATTTTGAAGAGATAAAAAAAAAAAAAAAATTGAAAGTTTACCTTTTAATTGCTGGAATAACTCCAGGTTCTAATGGTTGAATATCATCATCAGAGTTTTCATCAGATATTGGTTCTCCCTAATTTATTTATTATTATTTTTTAAAACAGAATTTGGAAACAAGAACATAAGAGAAAGAAATTAAAACCTCAATATCTTCACTGCTTGTTAACGTTCCACTTGCCTCTCTTAATGTTTTTCTTCCTTGAGATATTAAAAATACACCAGCAAAGGTTAGAGAAATACCAAGCAAGAAAAGTCCAATCTTTTTTTTAAAAAAAATTATTATCATTATTTTGAAAAAAGAAGAAAAATAGGATTTACATTTAATGCACCCCATCCTTCAAAATCATTATACAAAACTCCTCCTGAAATGATTGCAAATACAGTAAACATTACAAATTGTGCAGGAATAACTTCCTAATAAATTAAAACTTCAGAAAAAGAAAGAAAAAGGAAAAGGAAAAGGGAAAAAAAAAAAAAAAAAAAGAAAAAGAAAAAGGAAAAAAAAAAAAAAAAGAACTGTTGAGTCGAAAACTTGGAGTGCTTTTTGAAGATATCTATTTTTTTTTTTTTAAAAAAAAAAGAATATGTCAAATCCTTTTTTTTTCTTTTTCAAAAAACTAATTTCTTACCTAACTTGCAATACTCCAGTTACAACTAAAATTATAACCATAATATAAAATATCCAATAAGTAAAAATTTGGAGGAAATCTTGAGTTAATAGAGAAGAAATAGCTTTAGTAGCAATTACAGTATATCCACCTTTATTTTATTAGTTTATTTATTTATTTTTTTTTAAACGAGCATTTAAAATTTAGAATGAAATCAAACCAAAGAGCCCAACAATAGTCATATTTATAAGAAGGAATTTGTTTCCATATTTATATGAAAGAAATAATAATAATGCTAATCCTCCAATAGAGATTCCTACATACACTAAAAATTGAGTTTGTGATAATGCTTCCAAGAGCTTTTCAAGAGTGAATTTTTTATCAGATGAAGCTGAGAATATAACCTAAAATCAATGAATTAGTTTGAAGGAAATACCACATTTATAAAAGCAATTTATATAAAGAAAGAAAAAATAATAGAGAAAAAGAAAAGAAAGATTTAACTCTTACCACAATCACAGCTCCTGCAATTGAAAGAAGGATTCCTATTAGATCTTGAATTCTAAATTTTTCCTTTAATACAAACGGTGCAATGATTGCATTTGTAACAAGAGCTACAGTTCCCAATGGAGCAACAATTGATGGAGGAGCAAATGCATAAGCAAGAAAATTTCCAACCTCCCCTATTGATCATTATTTAATTTATTTGGAGTTATTGATTTTCAAAAAAAGAGTTTAAAGTTCAATGTAATGTATAAAACAAATTAAAAAAAAAAAAGAAATAATAATAAAGTCAATGAAAAAGAACCGAGAAGCATGAGTATTAAACCCAACCACCAAAGTTTTCTCTTCATATAAGGAACATGAACACCAGATTTCTCATTTTTATTATGTGAATACTTTTGAATATTCAATGCAACACTAATAAGTATATTCCCTGTGATCGAAATTATAACACCAACATAAAGACTTGAGCCAGTTTCTTCGTCTCCCATTTCTTTATTCCAAAATTGCAATTACAATAATTAAAAGGGAGATTCTATTATTTTTTATTATTAAACTTGTTAATATTAACATTAAACTTTTACTTTTACTTTTACTTTTTTGAATTCTAATAAGAAAAAAAAGAAAAGAAATATAAAAAAATATTATTTCTATGACTCAATTAATTCAAGTCAATTAGGGAAAAAAATAATTATGCAAGCAATTTTTCAATGATTTCAACTCATTGGAATAATAATCATTGAATATTTGTTGATTGAGAGGAATTGAAGAGAGAGATGAGTGGAGTGATCTGTGCTTCAATTGAAACAAAGAAGTAATAAGGACCTATTGTATTCAAATGAGAAAAAAGAAGTGAATTGAAAGATAAAAACAACAAAAAACACGCCTTTTTTTTCTTTTTTTCGTTTTTCCTTTTTCCTTCCACCCTTTTTTTTTTTTTTTTTTTCCCGAACTCCAATAAACAAAAATAACAAAAAAATCAGTGAATCAACGATTGAGCTAAGAAGCTTCCTTTTCATCATAAATCTATAAATCAATACAACTTTTAATTCTCAACTAATCATTCACCAATTCTTCTTAGTTTTGAGAAGGAATCTCTTCCTCTTTTGTTTCATTATTGAATGGCAGTTAGTTAATTCATTAAAAAAAATTGAATCACAGGAAGAAGCAATTAATCGATTTCCGATTCATCTCATTGATTTGAAGTTATAAATCTAAGGGAATCAAAAGGAAATGAGCTTGAAGGAAATGATTTATTTTCCAAATATTTACAATTCTAGTTTAATCACATATCATTCTTTATCTGAAGGATCTTGGATGCTAAGAAATAAAAAAGTAAGAATAAAATAAATAAGAAAGAAAGAAAAAAGAAAAAAAAAACCTTTGCAAAAGCTGATAATATGATTTCGCAAACTCTTGATATTCCTCTTCACCAATTTCTTTTGATCCAAATCTAGCCTTTTCATATTTTTCAACATAAGCAATTGCAAGTTCACGATTGATAATTGAACTCTCAATTAACGAATTTATATATTCACGAATAGTTTGGTTACTTTCTCGATCTCGTTGTGGATGTTTCATTTTAATAGCTTTCTCTATTTTTTTCGAAAAACAAAAATTCATCATTAGTTAATAAATAAATGAAAAAAGAAGGGTTGTTATAACTAACCAAAGACTTGATAAGACATTGCAATTGATGTTTTGAAATGAACCTCTTCAACACCTGTACCTTAATTATTATTATAAGAAGAGAAGATTTCATTATTCTAATTAGAAAGATGTTTACTTTGAAAAAATTACCTATTCTTCCCCAGCCAAATTGAGTACAATCTTTTAAACGAGCCTCAACTCTTGTATTAATTGATTTATCAATTTCCTTATGAATCATTTTATAAATTGTCTATATTCATTATCCATCAGTTTGATTATTTTAAAGATAAATAACAAAGTCAAAATCACCTCACTCATAATTTGATATCGTTGAATTGGAATATATATCCTTGGGATTTCACTTAACACACTCATCCTTGTATAAAATCTCATTCCAACAATAAATATTGAAGAAATTAACTATATTTAAAGAAAAAGTTAGTTGAGTTCTTTGAATACATCTTAAGTTAATTTCAACCAATAGAGCATAACATGCAACGACAATAAATGAGATGATTTGGTTTCCTTTCACAAATACGGATAAGATTGTATAAGCGAAACAAGCTCCAGCTCCAATAAAGAGTGTAATAACAAGGAACAAGCTATTGAACCTATTTTATTCATTTTACATAAGTTTCTAATTAGTTAAAGAATGAAAGAATTAAAGAATTTAATAAGAGTTGCAATACCTCATTAGAACTAACTCTATGTGAAGTTAATATTAATGTACAGAGTTCCTTTTGTATGCTAAAGTGAATTGTAAATAGTTTAGAATTAGTATTGAAGTGTTATGTAATGAATTCAAAGGTTCTTTTGGAGAATTGTATAATTAATCAATTGAATTTTTATCTTCATCCTTCATTTATTTATTCTCCAATTATCATTGTAATGTCATAACTACAACCTTCTCTAAGAGATGAGTTATTTGTAATTTGTTTCGAATTAATTCAATTCAAAACCAAAATTTCATCATTTTATCAGTGATTTGTTGTTATTTGAGGGTGTTGCTCACTGATTATTTCTGACATCAAAAAAAAATTCAAATTTTCTGAACCAAACTTCCCAAGATCTTGACAATAAAATCACAAAAATCATAAAAAAACATCAAAAAACATCAACAAAATCATCAAAAAATCATTGAAGAATCATCGAAAAGTCACCTACTTTTGAGTAAGTTATCAAAAAATGATGTCAAAACCATCCCTCCAAACCTTCTCAAACCAAATAATTTTCAAAAAAACTTTAAAATTTTTTAAAATTTTGAAACAACAAAGCAATCCTCATCAAAAAATAGATTAATTAATTGTGTTTCATACCTTTGAATAATTTTACTTTGGATCAATTGTTGATCGTTCATTTTTTTGAATTTAATTGTGAGGTCAACTTCAAAATTGTTGGAATGATCAAAACTTTTAACAAACAAACTTCTAATTATTGATATTTTATAAAATAGGTTGACTCTGAGTTCTTTTGAGCATTCCTCTTGAACATCTTCTTGACTTGAAAACAATTGAATATTATCCAAAGTATGTCTTCTTCATCTTCATCTCTTCATCAATTTATTCTTTAAATTCAATAGATTCTATCTTTTGGAAATCGATTTCTATCTATACTCTTTCAATTTAATCTTTAAACAAATAGACAATTAGAGTTCAAATGCCTCCAGCAGGAGCTCAACCAATGCAACAAAATTATTATCCAAATACAAATATTGGTTATGATGTAAATGCAAATCAAGGACAACAATATTATCAAAATCCAGAGAATTATGTTCAAGGAAATATTTATCAAGAACCTAATACTATCGATCAACAAAACAATGGACAATATGATTTTGGAAATGAGATGCCTCCAAATCTTCAACCTGACTTCAACAATTTTGATTATACCAATTTTGACTTTCAAAACAATCTTCCTTTCACAATGACCTATGATGGATGTATTCATCTCAAAGAATATAAACTTGCACATTTGGATTGGATGGATACAATGACAACAATTGTAAGATATGGTCTAGTTTCGTATTCACAAAAGTATAAATCAATTCAAGTAATTTTCACCTTTCTACAATCATTTTTTTAAAATTAATTTTTATTTATTTAATTTTTTTAATAAACCAAAACTTAATTATAATTTAGTATCCTTATCCCACTTGTGGATATTGTTTATCTTCAAATAGCTTAATTGCTTGTGTTCATTGTGTATTTATTGGATGTTGGTGGACAAATAATCATATTGGTGTTCATTATCAATATAATATGGATCATTATTTAGGTTCAAGAAAAAGAAAAAAATACTTTGACAAATATTCCAAATCAAAATTTCAAACATTTTTTTTTTTTAAAAAAAATATAGGAATTGATATTCAACGATCTCAACTTTATTGTAGTAAATGTCTCGATTATATTTATGATCGAGATTTTGATAATCTTGTTAAAGAAGAAAAAATGAGTGCCAGAGAAGCAGTTCTTTCATCAGCAGGTAACCATCTTCTTCTTATTTTATTCTTGAATGACAACAAAAATTTGTGTTAAATTATTTTTAGGATTCTTTCCAGAAAGAACAAAATTTTCTTCATGGAAACCAACAGAAATAGAAAAAACTATTACTGAAAAGAATTCAGCACCACTTATTGCAACAGGTTTCTTCTTCTTTTTATTTTTTCTTTTTATTTTTTCTTTCTTCTTTTTCTTTTTCTTTCTTTTTTTTTTTTTTGAATTTCATTGTTTTCATTAGGATTACGAGGATTATATAACCTTGGATCAACATGTTTTATGAATTCAATTCTTCAAGCTTTTATTCACAATCCTCTCCTTAGAGCATATTTTCTTGCCGATAAACATAATCGAAGAGAATGTCCAAGACAAGCTCCTGATTCAACTTCCAAAGTTTGTTTGGCTTGTGAAACAGATTTTTTATTTTCAAAAGTATTGTTTAATTTTTTTTTTTTGTTAAAATAAGTAAATTATAACAAAAATTTTTGATCCATTCGTTCAGGTTTTTAATGGTGAAACTGAAGCAATTAGTCCTCACTCATTTTTGTATTCACTCTGGAGTTATGCTCAACAATTAGCTGGTTATGAACAACAAGATGCACACGAGTTTTTCATTACCCTTGTAAATGGTCTTCATACACATTGCCAAGGTAAAAAAAAATTTAATTTTTCTATCTTTCCTCTTCAAAACCAAAATTTTCTAATTTTCTTTCATTCATTTGATTTCCGAAAAAAAAGGAACTTTAGTAAATTGTGACTGCATTGTACATCAAATATTTTCAGGAACGTTAAGATCTGATGTTACTTGTGAAAATTGTTCAAATGTTTCAACTGGTTTCTTTTTTCTACCTTCTTTTCTTCATTCTTTCCTTCTTTCCTTTTTTTTTTTCTTTCTTTTTTTTCTCTTGCTTAAATGATCTCTTTTTGAAGCACACGACCCATTTTTTGACATTTCTGTGGATCTTTCAAGTTCTGATGCAACATTTTTTGATCAAAAAAATACACTTTTGGAATGTTTGAAACGCTATACAAGTTCAGAAAAACTCGATAGTCAAGATTTTCGATGTGAGATATGTAGCACTACTTCAGTGAGCTTTTTTATTTTATTTTTTTATTTTTTTTTTGGTTTTTGTTAAAATAATTTAAAATAATTTCCTATTTATTCAGGGACCAGTTAAACAATTGAGAATGAAAGTTCTTCCCTGTGTTCTTTGTGTCCATTTAAAAGTTCTTTTCTTTTCTTTTTTTCTTTTCTTTTCTTTTCTTTTCTTTTTTTTTCTTTTCTTTTCTTTTCTTTTTTCTTTTTTCTTTTTTATTCTAAAAAATCAACATTAACAACAACAATCAATAGAGATTTGAACATACTACAACGAGTAATCATAAAATTGACACTTTTATTGAATTTCCCCTCAAACTTGATATGGCTCCCTTCCTTTACGATTCAATTCAAAAAGAATACGAATCATTTTTGTATGATTTTCTTTCTCTTTTTGGTTGTTTTATTTATTAATTTGATCTCATCTTCTATTTTTCTTTCTTTCTTAGAGTATCAAATGAACCAACTGTCAGTCAAGAATATGATTTATTTGCAGTTATTATTCATGTAGGAACACTTGAAAGTGGACATTATGTTTCTTATGTTCTTTGTAAAGGAGAGGTATATTATTCATTTTTCTCCTTCTTTTCTTTTTTTGAATAGTTTAAGGAACTATTATAAAATATTAGTGGTTCAAAATTGATGATTCATTGGTCACAAAAGCATCAGCTATTGATGTTCTTCAAAGCAAAGCGTAATTCTCTTTCCTCTTTCTTCTCTTTCTTTATTCTTTCTTGAAAAATTCACATTGTTCCTCAATAAATAGATATATGCTCTTTTACGTCAAATCCAATCTAGATTTCATGAAACGCACATAAAAAACGAAAGAAATAGATTTGTAAATAAACTCCAATATAATTCCATCAAAATGTATATATCTTTACAATTGTTTTATTTTTTAAATCACTCCAATAATAAATTAGGTTGTTCTATCTGCAACAACAAGGAAACCCAATAATCTTTTTGAGTGAATAATTGAAGCAATCTAAATCAATAATAAATAATTTTAATAAAGATAAAAAAAACAGATTAGTGATAATTACAACAACAAAATTACCTTAAATATTTCTTCAATAAGGAAAACAATGCATAAAACAACGATAAAAAATGTTGAGACTTGATCATCAACCATTGCGAAAATACTGGAAATAAGTGCTCCAATATCAATGATAATTGATAAAAGCGATAACCAATAATACTATTTTGAGTTTTTTTCATCCAGTTTGAGTTTTCGGTTTTTTGAAAAAAAAATAAAATGAATGAGAAAATATACTAATTTAAGTGCTTTCATTCGATATAGATCTTGAGCATACCATCCCAAAAACTTTTCAAAAAAAAAAAAAAAAATTGATAAAAAATTGATAAAAAAATACTATTGATAAAAAAAAGAAAAATTTACGAGTAATAGTAAACCAGGAGCAACAGATGGGAGTTTATATTGAAACACATTTTCAAGTATATAAAGGAAAATATACAAAAGCTATTTTTTTCTTTTTTTATTTGTACTGAAAAAAAAAAGAGAAAAAAAGATTTTACCAAAAGAATAAGAAGTGATGTTCTAAATTTTATTGCTAAAGCTTTTGCTTGAAGAGAAACTTGACTTGATGAAAAGTTTGATCTCAAAGCTGATGGATCTTCATCTTTGATCCTTTTTTTAAAAAAAAAGAAAAAATTGTTACTTTAAATCAGATATTGAAGTGTGTATCTAAGAATTCAAAATACTGATTTTTTTTTTTTTTTTTTTTTTTTTTTTTTGAAGAAAAAAAGAAATGAAATTTCGATTTCACTCATCTTGTTAATTTTCTTTTCATTTTTCTTTTCATTTCTTTCTTTCTTCTTTGATGTTACATTTTTTAAATACATCCTTCAACATTCAAAACAACTCCTTTTAGAGCATTGTTTTCAAAAAAAAAAAAAAAAAAAAAAAAGAAAAAAAAAAAATCAAACTAAAAAT
>Ga0209960_1004823_pt1 | contig 9987 bp, 7 predicted proteins | sample ThiBiot_500_plan_2_FD_183947 | JGI IMG/M metagenome (GOLD analysis project Ga0209960, IMG submission 183947) | Wastewater bioreactor microbial communities from Cape Town, South Africa - Thiocy_expt_500_plan (SPAdes) | ecosystem: Engineered > Bioreactor > Thiocyanate-remediating > Anaerobic-Aerobic...
TGAGAATTACAATTGTTTTGGGTGTATTTAAAGTGAATGCAGTCAAGTTATGATATAACCTTACCTGCGGTGCTCGCCATCGTAGTAGCCGCGGGCGAAAGTGTATCCCATCGGACCCATAGAAAAAGTCGAGATTTGGAAGGACGTAGGTGGCTTTGGCCTTGCAGGATCGAATCCGAAGACAATAGTGGTTAAGTAAAGTGTAGCAAGGGTAAAAAGAACAGATCTTGATGACATATGGAATGAACAACAGAAACAATTTCTATTTGAGGTGGCTTGAAAAAGAATGTTTTAACATAAAGATATCTTCAACTATAAATATTTGAATTTCGTACACAAATGCTCCTGTTAGGTCGGAAAAGTTGAAAGAAATATGCAATGTAATCGAGGAAGTCGGTAGCTGTGATACAAAACACTAACACACCGAATCAATTAATTTATAATAAATATTTCCTATTCCTTTTTCCACTACCCACCGTCGTTATAACAGTTCGGTCGTTGAATCGCCATCTGGCATCTAAGTTCCAGTATCCGAATACTGTAGCTTGTTATAAAATGAAATCACTTTGCACTAAGGGTGCTGCAAATGGAGGTCGAAGAGTTGGATGCGTATTTATTCTTTGGTGCTCAAATTATCTTCTTCTTCTTCTACGTATAATTGATTATAGTACAATAATACAATAATAAATACAGAACTAATCAATACAATAGATACAATCGTAATTACGGTCGTAATTGTTTGCGATCGACTTTGCAGATCCTTCGGTTTAAATTTTTTCTGCACAAAAATATCAGAATTGCACCTATTAATTAATTAATTAATCCCAGTACCTTTCCTTCAATGTCATATGGGTAATTAATAGTTCTTAAGGCTATTCTTGGCGAGGCGGAATTTTTTTTCAAAACACTTTCTCGCGACTTGTTTACGTTGGGTAATAATGATGGAGGATAAGTTGAATTTTGCAAATCAAAATTGATTGGCCAGCTATTATTATGTACAATTTGTAAAGTATTTTCATTCAAATTTCCGTCAATGTTTCTCTTGGATCTGCTCTTTAAAGAATCCTCAATTGAGTTGTTGCTCTCTATAACATTCTTAGTGTGATAATGTTGGTTTTCGTGAAATTTCGCCATATTATATTTTTCTAATGTTTCGAAAACGAGCTGGATCCACGACTCAAAATATTTTTTAATCTACCAAATAAAAAATTAAAAAAAAAGATTAACCTGTATGATATAAATAAAATTCATCTTTAATTTTAATGGTCAACTTACAACTTCAGCAGCAGTATTCTCTACAATTGATCCGAGTCCCCAGCCACCTCCGCCTTCAGCTGTAACTTGAATTTTTAATTTTAATAAAATATACGGCGATTTTTCATCCAGGGTGCATCGTCCATTCACGTTAAATAAACCAGAAAAGGTCGCATCCGGAGTCAAACTCCATTCAATAACATGACGATATTCCTATGGAAGTTAATACTTCGATTATATAAATATTATGTATAATATTACCTGTTCGATTTCATAGTTCTGTTTTTCAACGCATTTGATGAGTCCTATACATTATTATAAATAAAGTTTTTTCAGCTCAAATAATTGAATTATTGTTACCAAATTTATCTATGTACATATTAAAGAAGCACAAACGTTGCTGGGTAACGTTTGTAGTTTGCATCCAGTCTGTCACTACGACATCTAATATAAATGTTAGAAAAATTCAAATAAATATTTTATCCACAAGTGTACATTGTTTACCTTCATCTTTCCGTATTTTATGAAAAGTTTCGTGGAAGGATGTCGACAAACAAAACAGATCACGAAATGTTTTCATATCGCAGCTGTATCTTTGTTCCAAGTTTATCCACTTCCCCATAATTTATAGAAATATTATAACATTAGTTAATAGGTACCTTTGTGGTACAAGCATTTCGAAATAAGCGAAATTGCATTTTTTCGACTTTTCTCTCCCGAACTATACCAAAATGTAGTATGAAGAGGTCAATATAGCTCGATGGATAATGCATAATAAAATGAATTTGATCAATGTGTCCTACCAGGCCCCACTCTAAGTAATTCCAGCATTTTTCTCCCGTTTACTTTCCAAACCACCACTCAGCAGCTCTTTAACTTATTTGACAACAGTAGTACACATATGGAGAAAAATAAACTGAAATCGAAAAGCAAAACTGTGGATCAGACCAAAGGGCATGTTTTGACACATCCATATCAAGGCTGTTTCAACAATAATCCAAAGCAATTAACCAAAGAAGAAATTGATTATTTTAACGAGCACGGCTATATCATTATTCCCAACGTAGTCTCGGATGAAGAATGCAATAAATGTTTGGATGAAATTTGGGAAATGATAGAGAAATGCTCTTTGGTAACTATTTCTACCACGGCACAATATTTAATATACAATTTTAATAATCATGCACAGGCGAAGAGAAAAGATTCATCGACTTGGGATGGGGCGCCATTTGAACGGATGGTAAACTCAAAATTAAGTCGAAATCCGGGTTACTAACATCAATGAAGGGATTTATTAACACACATCCTGTATATCAATTAGCTACTGTTTGGGCAATGCGACAAAATCCAAAAATCTATCAAATGTTCGCGGATCTGCTTGAAGAACAACAATTGTGGGTCTCTCTCGATAGAGTCAGTCTAAAAAGGTAAAATTGTAGAAAATGAGTGACCATATTCTAATTTTATCGTTTTTGTAGACCGGGCATTGTTAACGGGATCAAGAAATCTGATTGGCAATGCGGCACGTGGTACCACACAGATCTGAACCCTCACGTAGGTTATATTGTTGAAAGACGTTAATTTCAATTTAATAATGTTACGCCAAGTTTTTACCATCAACTCTGCAAGTCCAAGGTCTCATCTCATTACTCGACACTAACGAAGATCAAGGATCTCTTCACGTTGTTCCTGGTTGGAATTGGGATATTGACGAATGGGCTAAAAATAATCCCAAACAGGTATTCTTATACGCTTTATAAAGGACTATTACTTACCGATCGAAATTCATCAAGGGTTACCCTCAACAAAAAACACTTTGTTTCTTCAAAGATTTGAATGCCATTAAAGGCAGAACGAAGCAATTATCTTTCAAGAAGGGAGATATGTTAATATTCAACTCATGTTTATTGCACGGAAGCTACGCAAACACCTCCGCGTTGTGGCGATCGTTCGTGTACATCACGTACTTTGCACCGAATTATAGAGATCAAGAATTGGTCAACGAGAGAATAAACAGTTATAGAGTACGTGATCCGACAACTACGTTATATTCATTATGTGTTTTAACACTATTGAATATATTAGAGCGGAAAAAATATGTCGAAGTTTGCTACTGGGACGGCAACGCCATCAAGCAAACACAGCAATGAACTAGAGGTAGTCATTTTATTGAAATGTATAGTATGTCTAACGAGTTTATTGTTATTGTAGCGATCGTACGCTCCGCCGATATTAACTTCGCTAGGCAAAAAATTACTCGGGCTGTTATCCTGGTACGATGATGACGAGGAAGAAGGACAAAATAAAAATAACAATAACAATAATAATAATAATAATAATAATAGCGGTCAGGATGACACTAGTAAAGGGCATTAACTTTTATAAAAAACGTTTAACTATCTTTTGTCAAATCTTTGAAGTATCGCTCGAAATCGAACGGCACGAATGAAAATGAGACATATTTAAACACTTCTGCCCACACTTCGATTGGTAATATGAATGAATTTGGTTTCATCAAAATCATTTTGATAAACGTGCAAGTATTGTAGATGATTGTGTCTTGAGTCAAGCGATTTCGTTCCAACGCCACAAATTGCTCTGCACCGCGAATATGGCGCAATGTTTTGTTAGATTTGAGCAGATCCAAGATCAAATCATCGACGTCCGCAAGAAGTGGCCTATTAGTCGTTGCTAGATTTTGTAGTTCACCCAAATCAAGCTCTGTCAATGTTAAGTTGGTCTTCAAAGAGTCCAAAAACTCCGCCAGGTTGTTGAAAGGTCGCCCGAAAAAATTCACTGAGAGTTTTCGGATGCTCTTATTTAGCTTCAAGCCATTTGAAAGACTGCGAGAAGCAGATTGCGATGCATGAAATAAATGGACTTCTAGCTCCCTTAATGTCGTAGTTGTGTTTAACAGATTTTCCAAGCGATTTTCGTCTTCTTGGTTGCCGAATCCAAAACGCAACACTTTCAGCGTCTTATTATGGCACAGCTCGCCGAATAATTTTGAGGTTAATCCGCGACAATTAACTACAGATAACTCTGTGAGTGTAGAAATCTCTGCTAATTTCAGATCCGCTACATTGGCAATTTGGTTATCATTCAAATCCAACTTTTTAATGCTCCTATTTTTCAGTAATATCTTGCCCAACTCGACCCAGTCCAATAAATTCGATGGTAAATTCAACTCCGTAATTGACTTGTTGTGCTTCAACCCTTTTGAAATCATGCAGAAATTGCCCGTATTCAGATACGAGTTATTTATCGTTAATTTTTTCAGATAATTCGCTTTCAGTACTTGCTTAAAATGAGTATACTGGTGGCCATAGCGATTAAAGCACCGAATTAATTGCAACTCTTCGATTGTTGGATTAAACGCGAGCATATTGCACAAATTTTCGAAAGTTTGTCCTGAAAATACTTCGTAGGTGAATATGAGTGATTTGATCGATTGATTGTATTTAATTCCATTATTAAAGTCGTTCAATCGCCGCTCGTCGAAATTAAAGCAGCCAAGTTCAAGGGTATGGATATTATAATATTCTAAGCCATCGCAAAATCTCGCCCAAGTATCCTTCGACATTGCGAAAAACGATCCAAATTGCTTTTGTATGACCAGTCGCTTAATGTACTTATTTCGCTTCAGTATCTTCACCAGTCCTTCCATAAATGGCAATGTCCAATTAAAATTATCCAAATTAAGCTCGGTGATGCTCTCATTGGCCGATAAACTCTCGACCAGAGAGTTGATAGCATCTTGTTTCCAGGGATAAAGAGTAAATTTTAACGTCCGCACAGGGCTATTGTACTTTAGTGCTTCCAATAATACGGTAATGGGATGGTTTGAATTAGACCCAACGCAGATCGTAGTTTCGTTAAACGCAACCGAAAATCTGAATGGCGTTTGAGAACTTAGGGCATCCTGAAGACCAAGAAGAGATGCAACTAATACAACTGGCTAAAATTTAAATCAGAAAATTATAGAATAAAACAGGAATAATTCCAAGTCGTCACATTAAAATTGATAGCTTCACAAACTAAGAAATTTTAATCACTTTTTAAAAGAAATTAGTAATTAAAATTCGCAGTTGAATTTAAATCAACTTACTTGGGATTGCTTATTTGTTAAATTATTGGTATCCATAGCGGTTTTGAGCTGAAATAGCTAAAAAGTGTACATTGATTAGTACAGGCGACACATTGAGCATTTCATTTTTGTTGATTGTTTGTGTCCAAGCACGGTCTGATTCTGGAAGTACGGCGAACAACAATAAAATAATGCGAAAACGGCGTGACGGTCTTTTCAAGAATTGAATTTTTATTCAGTTTTTGATCACACCGTTGTTGGACGCCTACAATTGTCTTCAGCTAAAACTCTGTTTCAGTGAAATCATGCTGGATGATTTCATCGGCAAAAAATCGTCGCAAGGATAGTACCACATGTCCACGATAGGACGCACCTTAGATTTCACCGACTAAAAAAAAAAAAGTGGTTGCATGAAGATCGGACGAAAAAACTCAATAAAACGGCGCTAGACTATACTCATGTTAATTTGATGAATAGAGTAATGATCAATATGGCATTGAATATTGCGTAGTAGCATTATCGCATCCTGATCCAGCGTTGCAACATTTGCATCCACTAAAATATAACCTTTGTACTCGACAATTTAATTATTATTCTTTATGAACTCCTTCAACGCTATTTCTTGCATTCGATTGGCGATTTCATCTCTGTCTGCAAATGTCATTGAACTCGCATCAATCGGTTCATGCAAGGTTACAATAACTTTTCCGCTGTTAATCCGCCATTCACCGAAAGGTAAAATATCACGTGCATTCTTCAATGTGACCGGAATAATTCTCGATTTTGATTGTATAGCCACGATTGCTGGTCCCTAAAAGCAAGAGTCACATCACACCCGATCGGCAACAACTGATATCAATAACATACCTTTTTAAATGGATTTAATTGCCCATTGACTGATCTTCTGCCTTCGACGCTCACGACAAAATTATCGTTTTGGTCGCGCATTTTGACTGCAACTCTTTTCATGGCTGGATCCCAAGATTAGAGAAACTTTTCTGAGTATACAACTGAGAATATATTCACCTTGGTGGGCCTGTGTCGTTAGCTGTCGTATGATTGTAATTGATCCTAATAAAGCGGAGATCCAGCTGAAAAAAGTTGTTAGATCGGAAAGGGATTTAATAGAAACCAGTAACACTGTATAATTAAGTACCCGTAGAATGGAATCGCAGTGAATTCAATGTTTTGTATCAGTTTTACAGGTACTGGTACCGCTGCATAATAAATGATCATCTAGATTTCTGTCAGCCCCCAGAAAATACCTTGTTGAGAGTGGTACTTGCCTCTAAAAGACTGTTCTGATTTAATATACAAAATAAATACGGTCCGTTGTCATATTTTTTGTTCTTATCCTCAATGACCACTTCGACGTTGAATATTTTTTTTGTGGATGTGATCATTAGTTTTGTTACCGCTTCGTATTGCAGTCGCGAAAATGGCTTTAACGCTAGTGCCAATACTGTCGATAATATTAAACATGGTGCCCATAATAAAAATTGGGCCATTGATTTTAATAGCGGGGGGCGGATGTAGTTTGACTTGATTATTTGGTTGTGTGATGTGTTTGCTGTATAATATCGTACAGTTTGACGTATTCGTGCTCTGTTTAAGAACCAAAATGTTTTGTTGTTTGCAACTTTATTCTTGCTAGCAAGATCCTGCGTTGTAATAACTTAATAGAGTACCTCAAGGGAACTTGAGCATTACCATATTTTTTGTAGCATTTTTGCGTTGCAAAACAACAGAAAAATAATTAACATTTGAAGATCCGATAATATTCTTCTTCGCACATTGGCGAGCCACGTTTCTGAAATTGGTTAGCATAATACCATTACGAAAAAAGAAAAAAAAGCATCAAAATTATTTCATATTTGGTTCTTGGGCCGTTTACTACACGAATGAACTACCGGAATAAAATCTGCTTGTTAATGAATTTTATTTAGAACAAACTAAGAATACAATAAATCTACTCTACTTTGTCGTAATTAACTCTATATAATATTGTTTTCTTTATATTTGTGAGTCGAGGACCACCATCTCAAAGTAAAAAAATTATTTGTACCAATTAATTATTTTTGGATCCCTTTGAGCCTTTGTTCTTGCCATTGCCATGAACGGGAATGGTTTCCAAGGGGTGCTCTACCTCAACAGAAAGCACACCAGAACTGATTGATACTTGATCGGAAGACCAGCAATCGGTAGGTAAGAAATCTGCGTCCATATTAGCGCGTAGTGTCGTTGTTGTACGGTACAATTAAAGTAAAATAAAGTGCCCTAGTCGTCGTCCAAAAACGTTTAGCTAACACAAGCTAAATATAAAACAATCCCTGCTTCATCTAATTCTCAACTTCTTAACCAATAAACAACATGAATTAAATAATAAGAGTTTAAACAAAAAATTGGTGGAGGTTGAACGATGTACAGAAGTGAAGGATGTTTGGATGAGAGAATGACCAAAACGGATTAGCCACGCGACTGATTTTAACAGAAGGGAGTAGACACTCTGAATTCATTTGTTGATGTTATAAAATTACAAACAAAATAATTTTCAATAGAGGGCATAAATAAAACGTCGTTTAAACTGAACATGCTACAACAAGTGTTCAATCAAGCGAGATTGCTATTAAAGCACCCGAATGTGCTTAATATACCAGCGTCTGATATTAACACTTTCAAATCGCACCTACACAAGCTTAGAACTACAGATCTGGATTTAGATCGACACAAACCAAAATTCTTTGTCAAGGATTCGCCCTCAATAAAGGCCGCCCATGTTCATAAAAGTAAAGAATTTGATATGGATATTTTTGCTATGCCAAAAGGCAGCGTTATGCCAATTCACGTAAGATTTTTTTTTTATTAATAATTTTAAACTAACTTTTAAATGAGCAATTTGATTATAATACATAAGCACGCGCATACCAAAATATATTTCTAATTTTTGGTATTATTTTAGGATCATCCGTCAATGATGGTGTTTACCAAAGTATTATTCGGATCAATCAAAATTACAGCGTATGACTGGATGGATCAAAATGATTCCTATTTAAAAGGTAATATCTAACTCATTCCGGACGCAGTTGTTTATCGGCTGATCAGGAATTGATTTTAATGCTTTATTTCATTCAGAGGCCAATCTATCGTTAGAAAAAACTCTTGAATTTGGCGCCGAGCCATTCGTATTATTACCCAGTAAGCTCTCAATGTATTCTATCGCAGTTAATGAATAATTGGCGAAATTTAGATAAATACAACGTGCACACTATTACTGCCCTAAGCGACACAATATTTTTTGACGTATTGACCCCTCCGTACGATTTTGTCGAGAGAAATTGCAATTATTACAAGATTCAAACGAGAATCTCTAAAGAGAAAGTTGTATTAGCCCCTTCTTCGGCTAATTTTGGCATGGAAGAATTTTTGTATGCTGGTCCTAAAATAAAAACATAATGTTGCTTGTCCAAGATAACGCATAAATCTCGTTAAGAGATATTACTTTGTTATTCTCTTTAATTTATTTTCTTTTTTGCAACCGTTTTAACTTTTTTATCGCCGGTCTTACTAATTTTTTTCGTCTTTTTCTTTTTCTCCAATGTTTCAATCACTTCGTCTGCACCCAATTCATCTTCTTCATCAAATTCTTCCTCTTCAACAAGTTGATGCTTTTTACTCGATTTTTTTTCCTTATTCGGCTTAATGTTTTCGAGTTTGACTTTGGATTCTTCCTTCGCTATCTTCTTCGATTTGCTTTTGCTTTTAATAATTTTCTTTTTGTGCTCATCAGAAGACTGGCTGATCTCCTTTTTGTCTCTCTTTACTCCGCTCTTACCAGATTTTTTCTTGCTCAATGAACCGTCAATATCGTCGTTACTTTGCAAATATTCTTCAATTTCTTTTTTAAGTTGTTTCTCGTTGGTAATAATTGTGTTTTTCTTTGGAGGCTTTTCGTCGTCAGCTTTGACTTGCTTAACTACCTTTTCCTTTTTAGGCAATTCCTTCTTAGGTCGTTTGAGATACTCTTCTAATGATTCTTGCACCTCTTTTTCGCGAATAATAATGTTAAATTTGTTCATCTTATCTACCAACTTGTTTACGTCATCTCGCATATCTTTTTGAATTAAATAAGGAAACAATATCTCTAAAGTCTTTGGTATAGGCTGAACATTTGCAGCTTGCATTTCATTCAGAACTTGGTCGAGTTTCGCTGGATCGTCTTGCGCGATCGACAAATTGAAAAGTTTGTTGAATACGCCAACGTGGTCGTCTAATCTAAGTGACCTTAGTTTTCTATAAACGCTCAAAGCGCCTTCAAAGTCTTCCTGATTGATTTTCTTCTGCATCCGGTGCAAGAAAAGCGATCTGCGATTATCATCTTTTGTTGGCTTGTCTAGTTGAATGCTCGAAGTTGAAAAATATACACCAGCAGTTCTATTAAATACCATCATAGATGATTCGAACACATTGTGCTTTTGAGCGGCGTGGTTGATCTGTGAAAAAAGATCCGTATTAATATTTGCCAATAAATAAATTCATGTTACAAAGTGCTTCAAATATATTTCGCTAGTTGATAGTTCCACTGCTTTTTTTTTTTTGTGAAGAAATATTTCTCTATTTTGAAACGAAGCCAGATTTGATCTGATCCC
>Ga0209960_1004826_pt1 | contig 9985 bp, 15 predicted proteins | sample ThiBiot_500_plan_2_FD_183947 | JGI IMG/M metagenome (GOLD analysis project Ga0209960, IMG submission 183947) | Wastewater bioreactor microbial communities from Cape Town, South Africa - Thiocy_expt_500_plan (SPAdes) | ecosystem: Engineered > Bioreactor > Thiocyanate-remediating >...
TTTTTAATGATAATAAAATATAGACGATGTAACAATCGTAATTGGAGAAATGAGATCAAATAATGCACATAGTTATTATGAAGTCCCACCCACACTCAATACCAATTTACCGATAAATAATATAATTAATAACACGAATAATACTAATCACAATGAGATCTCAGAAGGAAGCTCTTCAAATCAAAATATTCCTCAAAAAAATCAAACAAGATTACTCCCAATAAATGCTAGAGTATTATTTACTTTTTATTTCATTTTATTTCATTTATTTACTTTTTCTTTGTTTAATTCTTCTTTTTTCAAACAATAAAGCTCCCAAAGAAAATTAAACGATGTCAAGCTTGTGGTAAAGATCATTCCCCTGAATGGAGAAAAGGACCAAATGGAGAAAAAACGTAGAATTTTCATTCTCATTTTATTTTATTTTTATTATAATATTGTGAATTAATACTAATCATCAAAAATACAAATTAAAAAAAAAAATAGATTATGTAATGCTTGTGGATTAAAATATTCAAGAAGTTTAAAGAAAAAGAAAATGGAAGATTAAATAATAATAATAATAATAATAATAATAATAATAGATACATTATTTTGACAAAATTTCTTCTTCTTCTTCTTCTTCAAAATTATCACCATCATTTTCCCAAACAATATTTACTTGTTCATCTTCTTTATTTACTACTCCTTCTCCACCATCTTCATCTTCTCCATCTCCATCTCTACTTTGTTCATAATCTAATAACTCATTTTCTTCTTCTTCTAAGTTATTTGAAGTAATTTTTGATTGAGATTTCGAACTTGAAATTCTAAAAAGGAGTAAGAGGAAAGCAGGTATCACTAAGATCGCAAAAAAATAGGCAAGGATAATAATCAAAAAATAAACGACAAAGAAATAAACTGAAATGAGTGGAGTATCTGCAAATGATAGTAAAATCAATCCAACACAAGCTGAGATTGCAGAGAAAGTTAAAGAAGTAAAGATAGAACCAAATAAAGGAAAGTCATCTGGTGAATAGACACCTTTTTTTCTTTGAGCTAAAGCACGAATCATGTTAATAAAAAACTCTGTCGTGATTCCTACAGCCACAATTGAATTGGTAAATGTAATTGCATTGACAGTAATATTAAAGAGAGGTAGAAGTCCAAATAAGGTTGAGATAAGTAAAGCCATAAAAAATGAGTTAAATATTCCTAATAATACACTATGTAATAGAATTGATCCAAATACGATCAACATTACTATATTTTTGAAGAAGAAGAAAAAATTGTTTTTTGTTTCGAGATTTTTTTTTTTCAAAAAAAAAGAAAAGAATAAAAAAAAGAAGAAATTAAACCAAAGCAACTAATTGCAGCAATGACATAATCATGAGATAAGTTTCTCAGGGGAGAAAAGAAAATAAAGAAGAAAGAGAATGGCTATGTTGTAAATTAGTTATTGGATTGAATTAATAATCACTGATGGAAATAAATGAAATAAAGAAAGAAAGAAAAATATTACATATGAATTCAAATTTGATGTAGCACAAATTTGTTCAGATGTCATAATAGCATTTAAAATTTCTTCAGAGGTCATCAGTCCAATATATTCTGCTAAAATTCGACTAGCAACAATCTTTTGTCTCTCTTCATCAAAAACAATATCCTTTTCAAAACATTTCCCAGCGTCTTGAAGAAATTCTTTTGTCCAACTATACAATTTATCTGGTGGTATCATCTTTCCAGCAGCAAAATATTCTTCACTATGGTTTGTGAAACGGGGGATATATGCGTTTAAGTAACTTAGCCAAGAGGCTGGATTGTTTGGAATTGATGGTAGTTCAGTTATATTAAAAAATAAATTTTTCATATTGATTTGATCTTCCAATGTATCCATTTCATTTTCAATTATAATGTAAAATGGTAAGGTTGTATTAAAATTCTATGATATTTTCATTATGAGATTATTTTTTCTAAAAATAAAAGAATGGAAAGAAAGAAATCAAACTCCAAGATCCTGAAAAAATTGAAGTAATGGAGATTTTGAAGAAATCATATCAAGAGGAGACATTCCTTCTTTAAGATTTTGAATATTTACAGAAGCCAAGATAATGAAAATTAAAGATATTGATAACTAGTTTGGTTTTGAAGAAAGTATGAAAATTGAAATTGAAATCAAAATTTAAGTCAAAAAAGAGGTTTACAATTGTAATTTGAGCTGGAAGTTTCATTAAAAATGGAAGATAATGTCTCTGCGATAATTCAGCTAAGTAAGATGCACCAATAACATTACTACATTTTTTTGTTTGGGAACAACAAATGTCTGTCTTTTTTTTCTAAAAAAAAAAAAAAATCAAATCAAATTGTTAAAATTATTGGTAGAAAAGATCATTTAAAAAAAAAAAAAAGTCAAAAAAGGAAGTAAACCTCAATTCTTCTGAAATCAAGAATTAAGAAGCAAGAAAAAAAAGTGATTTGATAGATAAAATTACAAAAAATAACAATAGACATCTAAGGTTTTATTTTTATATTTTTGTTTTGTTTTAAAGAAAAAAAAATAAATAAAAAATCAAAAATAAAATAAAAAAATAAAAAAAAATAAAAAAAACTTGTTTACAAAGAGTTGAAACTGCATTGATTTTCATAATAGCTCCAAGAGCAAAAGAAGTTACCATTAATAAACAAGAAACAAAAATTGAATATCCTGATGATGAAAATGTTTTAATAATCCTTTCTTCAACTCCTCCCTAGAGATGTTGTTATAATTGTTATTAAAATCAAGAAGGAAAAGAAAGAGAAAAAAATGAAAGAAATAAACTTGAAGAGAACGAGATGTCTCTAGTAAAACAAAAATATTGTCAGCTCCAATCCCAAGGATAACAAATGGTAACACCTTAAAGAGAAGAATATTAATGAAAAAAAAAAAAAAAAAAAAAAAAGAAAAAAGAAAAAAGAAAAAAAAAAAAAAAAAAAGAAAGATACTTGGAAAGCAATTGGATTTAAATCAATTCCCAAGAAACCTGAAAGTCCAACTCCTGAAAGAAGTGACAACAAAATTGTAATAACTCCAATAACTCCTAAACCAACTTGGGAAGTGACTCGATTTTTTCGATAGAAAACAATACAAATAAATACAAACATCATAAAAAAACTTAAACAAATTAATGGTGCAGTCTTTAGAAATTCTGATAAGATTTCATCTTCATAAGATTGCTAATTGAAAATAAAATAAAATAATAAATAAAATAAATAAATAAATAAAATAAATAAATAAATAAATAAATAAATAAATAAAATAAATAAATAAATAAATAAATAAATAAATAAATAAATAAATAAATAAATAAATAAATAAATAAATAAATAAATAAATAATAAATATTACCTGAACATTATAAGATATTCTAACACCAAGATCTTTATGTTCCTCAATAAATTTTTCTAAATATTTCAATAATTCTTTTTCCCATATCCCAACACCATTTTTTTCAACTAAAACTAAATTTATGAGTATTGAAGTTGCCTATAGTTTCAACAAATGATTCTTTGTTTATTGGAATTAGGAAATAAATAAAAAAATGATAAAAAATTACTTTTTCAATAATGATTCCACTTGAATCAAATTCCATCCCTCCTAATATCCGTTTCAAACCAATTTGTTGTTTACATATCCCAGTTTTAATTCTTGACAAAGTTCTTTCTGGTGATTGATCATTTAATGCATCTTGTTTTGTTTTCCAATAAGGTCTCAAACTAATCAATTCATTAATAATTAAAAATAAAAATAAAAAATGTTTTCTTTCCTTCATGAATTAAATTAAAAATCAAACCTATAAGATACACAAGCACGTTGATCATTTTCATCATAAAGTTCATAACAAAAATCTTTCCAGGTTTTACCATCAGAAGTTTGAACATATTGAATTCCATCAAAAAAATCAATCATTTCACCAAGTATTTTTGAGTTTATGATATTTGAAGTTGGATCTTCAATTGCCCAAAGAATTGAAGCAGGTCGAATCCTAAAAATATTTTAATTTTTGAAATTGATTTTGAATATTTTGAAAATCAATCAATCTTACATTTCAAAATTATTTTGGAATCTTTTCTTATAATCCAATGAAGGGTCATCTTTTTTTGAAAGTAAAACATCTGGATTTTTTTCAATCTACATATGATTGTTATTATTTTATTATTTTATTTTATTTTATTTTAAAAGAAAAGAACCAAATATTACCCTTAAAAATGCAAAACCAAAACATGATATGATAAAGAAAATAAGTGATCCTAAGAGTACAAGTTTCGTTTTCTTCAGAATATATCTATTAAATAAATAACAATCAGTCAATGAAGGGGTTGAGTAATTAATTAATTAAGTCAACAAATAAAAAAATAAAAGAAAAGAAAGAAAAGAAAGAAAAAAAAAAGAGAGATAGAAGAGAAACCTTGCATATGCTTCAAATATCTTTGAGAAGAATGAAATCAAAGAGAAACATTTCATTTCCTCTTGTTCTTCTTTATATAGAGAATTAATAAGTCGAGATGCTTTATTGTGAAGTCAAACTTTATTTTATTTTATGATTTATTTTCACTTTTCCACCTTTTTTATAATTGTTTTTTCCAAAAGGTGGAAAAGTGAAATTTGATTTTGCTGGAATAAATAAACCGCCAAAAAATAAAAAATAAAATGAACAGAACCATAAACAAACCCATCATTGGGAAAAACAATAAATTAGTTTGATATTTCTGTTGGATTTGAAAATAAAAAACACATTTTGAAAGTTTTTCCAAAAGGTAAACTTCTATTCTAAAAAATGTTTAGTTCGATAAAAAGAACTTTCATTTTTTCTTTTACAGAATCGTTTGAGAGTAATTCTCTTTCGATTCTTTTCTTTCTTCACAAAAAACCAAAAAAAAAACAACTTTCTTTTGGCCTCATTCAAATTTCTCTTTTTCCTTTCTTTTTTTTTTACTTTTCTTTTATTTCGTTTTTTATTTTTATTTTATTTCGAAGAACAAAAAATGTAATTAAGTCCTCTTTGTCAAAATTAATTATAACAAATACAACAGATTTCTATGGATAACTTTGGAAGTGAGACAAATCAGTCGGAACATAAGCTTGGACTTTAGCTCAAATAGTTTTAGAAAAACTTGGTTTTCAACATAAAAGGATATTACCAAAAAAACAAAATAAACAATGGTCCTAGCAGTATAAAAAGAAAAAGTTGAAAAGTTGAGAAAAAAAAATAGGACAATAAAAATAAAAATCAAAACTTGAACCATGAAGTTGTTACTTGCTCTTCTTGCTCTCTTTGCTCTCGGTTTGTTTATTTATTTCAATCTTCTTAGAATCTCTATTCCTCTTTTCTTTTCTTTTCTTCTCTTTTTCTTTTTCTTTTCTTTTCTTTTCTTTTCTTCTTTTCTTTTCTTCTTTTTTTGTTTCTTATTTTTTATTTGATTTTTTGAAAACTAAATTATAGTTTCCATCGTTTACTCTGATTGCACTGGCGATGCTTTCTTTAAATGCTTTCAAGGATGTGACATTGATATGGCAGGAGACCGGGATTGTGATATGTATTTTTTTTTTTTTTTTTTTTTTTTCTCCTGTAACAATTAACAATTAACAAAATCATATAAAACAGGGCAAAATGTACAACATATTGTAATTATCATCTCAAATGTGATGGAGATCTTGAAAAACAATGCGAAAATACAAAGCCAGTAGGTTGTGATGTTGATTGTAGTCCAGCTGGATTTATTGCACCCACTTTCCTCTCAATTGTATCAATCTTCTTCTTTGTTTACAGAGCTCTTTTCCATTAAATAAACCATTCAAAAACAAAAAAGTGTAAAAGTGAAACAATGAAAATCTGATAAGAATTTTGAATTAAACTTCTTTTTTTTTTTGACTAATTTTTGTTTTTATTTCCTTCCTCATTTCCAAGATATTCTCCTCCATATTTATGTAAAAACCATGTCATTGCAAATAAAAGACCAGCTGATTTAACTTTAGTTTCATCAAACAAAAATTCTCTTAGTTCTTCAATTGGTAAATAAAGAACTTCAATGTTCTCTGAGTCAATTCCTCCTCCTTCTCCAACTTTTTGAGAATCATCAACCTTTTTTTTAAAATAAATAAATAAATAAATAAACAAACAAAATCAATCAAAGAAGAAAAAATTAAAGAAAAAAAAAAGGAAATTATGGTGAAAAAAAAAAAAAAAAAAAGAGTACGAATGTGTAATAGATTGTTTGTTGTGCACCAGAAATTCCAACAGAAGTTCTAAAAGATGTTAGTTTTTGAATTGAACTATTTGGAACATCATATCCACATTCTTCATGAATTTCCTCTCTTGCAATATCAACTAAAGTTAATGATTTATCAACAATTCCAGCGCATAACTCATAAGTATAAGCTTGTTCAATAAATGGTGCTAAAATCTCTTCATTTCGTTCTTCAAATCCTCGACATAAAGACATTAAAACTGGAGGACGAAATTGTTTAACAAGAATAAATGATTTCTTGGTTTTATGAAATACAAGGATTGCAACACTATCATGAGAAAGAACAGCATCCCAAACTTTTTTAACACCATTTTCCATATAACGAAGTCTTCTTGTTTGAACAAATTGAGAAGGTTCATCCAACTTTCCTTCAGTCCAATTTGTAATTTTTCTCTATTTTTTTGTTTTGTTTTGTTTTGTTTTAAAGGTGGTTAGAAGTGTTTTTTTGTCAATTTTTGATTCAATAATGTTATTCAAGAAAGAAAAAGATTGAAGAAATCAAATTAATTGGTTAATATGTTAAATTTTCATAAAGAAAAAAAAGAATAAATTGGAATTGAAAAAATGACTTGAAAGTTGACTTAATTATCTTTAAAAGATCTTTACAAGACATAAGTGAGGGAGGTGAAAAAGTCAAAGCAAACCTTATCAGCCATGTTTGTTGTTTTTTATTTTATTTTTGATTATTCAGCTGTACTTTATTATTTTGTTTATTATGAATGAACAAAATCCAAAAAAAGAAAGTAAAAAACCCAAATCAAGAAAAATTATTGAATCAAAACAAACAAAACAAATATATATCTCAATCATCAAAAGTTTTTTTTTTTTTTTGATCTTTGTTCCATTCGATTATAGAACATTCAAATAGAAAACATCAGGGAATAGAAAGAGAAATATCACAAGCATTGAAAACCAAGTCATTCAACATCTTTTTCCTTGCATCGTCATTGTCATTCCTTTCATGTTCCATGTGGAATTTTTTTTAAAAAATCAAAGGAATAAAGAAAACTTTGCAAAGAGAACATTTTTGTGATCGAAAGAAAGAAAGAAAAAAAAAACCAAAGAATCCGTTTCTAGAAAACAACGCACCTGACAAGGAAACTTCTCTTGAGCTTACCAGAAACACAATGAAATGAAACAAACTCTGAAACATTTTCTTTTATGAAACACGAGCCTCAAATTTAAAAACCCGAGATCATTGAATAAGAACCTTCTTTGAAAAAAAAAAAAAAAATTTAATCAAAAATGAAAAAAGGTCACATTGGCAAAAGAGAGGAGTTAATTGAATTCCCAAGTCCAAGACAGATTGTTCGATGATGTTCACCTTCTGGATTGTCATTATCATTATTCTTTTTTTTCTCTTTTTTCTTGGGTTTGAAAAAAAAAGAAAAAAAAGTAGAAAAGTATAAATAAGGGGGTGTTGATCAAGGTAAAAAACATGGCGGTTGTTTGAAAAAAAAAATTTTTTTTTATTCTTTCTGCGATGAGTTACACTGGGATGTAAGCAATTCTTTTTCAGTCTATTTGTTCTCTTTATCAGAATAAAATCAGTTAAAATCATCACAAAATGATAATCAAATCATTAAAAAATATTTTAGTGTTATAATTAATTGGTTTTGATTCAAAAAAAATGGATGATTGATTTATTTTGGTTTTTTTTTTTTTTTTCTTTTTTTTTTTTTTTTTTTTAATTTTTTTTTATTAAAATTTTTTTTTTTTTTTTTTTTTTTTTTTTTTTTTTTTTTTTTTTTGAAATGTTTGATCATAAACATTTTTTTTATTTTAAATAAAGAATAAACAATTTTTTATAATTAATTTCTTTAAAGTTCTTATGATTAATGCTTTAGCTTTAAACCATTGAAATATTAATCTTCTTTTATTTCTTTTTTTATAACAAGACTTCTCCTTTTGTTTTGTTGATAATTAGTTTTTTTATTTTATATCATTGTTTTTTGTTTATCGTACATTGTTTTCTTTTTTCTTTTTAGATTTTTAGAACTAAATGAATTGAAAAAAAAAATAGAGAGAGGAAACCTGAAGGGTTAGAACTTGAAGATTCTGATTTATCTTCATTCCCAATCAGTGTTCAAGAATTTCAAGATTTAATCGACCCTAAAGATATTAAAAAGTTTAATGCATTAGGAGGTTTGAATGGAATTGTAGAAGCTTTGAAAACTGATACCAAGAAAGGTTTAACTCAAGAAATCAACTTGGTTACTGAAGGCAATCATACTCAAGAAGTTCCATTTGGAAGAAGAAAAGAAAAGTAATTTTTTATCTTTTGATGATTAATTTTTCATTTTTTTTTTTTGAAATGATTTCCATTTTTGATAATTTTTTTTTATCTTTAAATTTTCTCGTGTAAAAAAAATTTTCTTCTTTTATTCATATTATAGATATGGAAAAAATATTCTTCCAAAAGCAAAATCAACACCATTTTATAAATTACTCTTGGGTGCACTATCAGATAAAACTTTAATTATTTTGATGGTAGCCGCATTAATTTCAATTGCTATTGGTATTTATGAAGATGTTACAAGAAAAGAAGAAGAAGGAGAACAACATCAACTTGGTTCTTGGGTTGAAGGAATTGCTATTCTTGTTGCAGGTTCGTTTTTTCTTTTCTTTTTTTCTTTTTTTTTCTGAGAAGCAAATTTTTTTCAAACTCTTTTTTTAAATTTTAATAGTGGCCGTTGTATCTCTTGTTAACTCCATCAATGATTGGCAAAAAGAAAAACAATTTCAAAAACTTAATGCAAAAAAAGAAGATCGTGAAATTCAAGTATTCAACTATTCTCTTCTTCTTTTCTTCTTTTCTTTTTTTTTTCTTTTTAATTCATTATTTTAAGGTTATGAGAGAAGGTGAACAATGTCAAGTTTCAATTCATGAACTTGTTGTTGGAGATATCGTTTATTTAAGTACTGGAGAAGTTGTTCCAGCAGATGGGGTTTTCATTGAAGGACATGGTATTAATTAATTTATTTAGTTTATTGAATTTTATAAATGATTATTAAATAAATTTTAATTTTTCAATAGAATTAAAATGTGATGAATCTGGAATGACAGGAGAATCTGATGCAATCAAAAAAAATCATCACAAAGATCCATTCTTATTATCTGGAACAAAAGTAATTTCCTTCTTCTTATTTATTTATTTATTTATTTATTTATATATTTGATAACCATTCCTTTTTCATGAGAAAATAATATAATCATTATTCATAATTGTAAATAAATTTTTTAGGTCCTTGAAGGAATGGGAACAATGGTTGTTATTGCAGTGGGACCATACTCTTTGAACGGAAAAACTATGTTGAGTTTAAGAACAGAATCAGAAGACACTCCTCTTCAAGTCAAACTTGGAGTTCTAGCTGAAACAATTGGGAAATTAGGTCTTGCTGCTGCTATTTTAATGCTCATTATTTTGATTATTAGATACTTTGTTCAAGAAGGTTTTTTTTTTTTAAAAAAAAACAACTTTTCAATAACAAGAAAATAAACAAAATAAATAAAAAAGCACTTAATGATGCTCCTTGGCCACCTGGAGCAGATATTGCAATGGCAGTCGTTGGTTTCTTCATTACAGCTGTTACAATTGTTGTTGTTGCTGTTCCTGAAGGTATTTCTATTTCTATTATTTATTTATTTTTATTTATTTATTTATTTTTATTTATTTATTCACTCTTTTAAAACTTTTTTTTTTTTTTTTTTTTGGAAAAA
>Ga0209960_1004829_pt1 | contig 9983 bp, 14 predicted proteins | sample ThiBiot_500_plan_2_FD_183947 | JGI IMG/M metagenome (GOLD analysis project Ga0209960, IMG submission 183947) | Wastewater bioreactor microbial communities from Cape Town, South Africa - Thiocy_expt_500_plan (SPAdes) | ecosystem: Engineered > Bioreactor > Thiocyanate-remediating >...
TTGATAATGTTAATAACCCACCAGCAATGCAAAATGAATGAAAGAAATTGAATAAATGAAAAAATAAGCATAAAATGAAGAGTGGGTGAGGATAAGAGTTTTGTTTATTATTATTACCCACTGGGTAATCATAATAAACAAAACTACCCAGTGGGTGAGGTTAGTGGGTCCCTTTTGTTTTTTATAATTCTTTTGTTGGACTCAAAACTCCAAAATCAACAACAACCCCATTATAAAAGAAATTTCAAACAATCAACAAGTAAAAATTTAATGAGAAGATTGTTTTTGCTTACTTTTTTATTATGATTGAAGACAAAACGAACAAGGAATGATTTTTTGTTTTAGTGCGAAAATTTACAATGAGCCACATGAAATTTCAAACTTCTGTTTTACATGGAATTGATGTTTATCGCAACATAAAATGTCCTTATGATAAAGATGATGCATCTCAAAACTATGAAGGTGATTATGTCGTTGAATTCAAATTCATGTGGTAAATCACAAGAAACTGAATTATTACATGAAAGAAACCGTCGGTATTACCTCCCTCAAGCATAGAAATATATGAAATAACAAGAGCGGTCATCTTTATGATAGGTGGAAATAGAAGACATGAAATCACTAACTTACTAACTTACTTTACGAGATGGGTTTCTTGTTCTTTTTTTTTTCTTTGAAACTGAAATTTAAAGTTCAAACAAAATTGATTCCTCTCCAAAACTAATTACTTGAAATCTAAATAAGCATCTGAGAGAAGGACCATAATTGCAAAAATGGAAACAGCATTGGAATCTTGAAAAGGAAGAAAAGAAAGAAAGAATTGAAAGTGAATTTTTAAAAAAATGTTTGAAGGAACGATGAATCAATCAAAAAAAAAAAGATTTTACCAGCAAATCCAAGTTGTATTCTCAATTTGATTCTTGTTTCAATTGGATTGTCTTCAAATGATTCCAATAATTCAACAAGATGTCTTTTTCCTTTTTTTCTTGCAATATCAAATCCAGTTTCTCCATATTCATTTTGAGCATAGAAGTTGATTTCTCTTCCACTTGCTAATAGATACTTCAAGGTTTCAACGCATCCATATTGACATGCAATATAAAATGGGACCTCTTTTGAATTATTTGCCTTATTCAAATCAACTCTTTGATCATTTAATAATATTTTCACAATTTCAACACTTCCATATTTACAAGCGAGATAAAAAGGTGTTTGACCAGCTAAACTTGTATAATTCAGATCAACTCTCTTGTCTTTTAATAATACTTTCACAACTTCACTTTGCCTTTTGAAACAAGCAATAAAAAAAGGAGTCCATCCGTAATTATTTGCACTATTAACATTAATTCTTGTATCACTTAATAATAATTTCACAACTTCAGTATGTCCTTCTTGAGATGCAATATATAAAGGTGTGCGATCAAATATATTGACTTTATTGATATCAATTGCTTCATTATTTAATAATGATTTCAAGGTTTCAATCTTGCCAGAGCGGCAAGCATCAAAAAGCTGTTCTTCCATTTGATTCTCTAACTAAAGATCTCTAGCAAAAATGAATCAATCAAAGAAACATCAATTTTGAGAATGTTTCACAGATTTTAGAAAATAATGAACAAGAAAATGTTAAATAAATCAATACTATTTATTTATTCTTGAGATACTGATGTATTTTATTCTCTTTCCTCTGTTTTAAATCGAGGGATAGTTAAGCCAAGATGCTCACAATACCGATTGCAACAATGTTTTTGAAAGAATGCATGCATGCCTTCAGCTCCAAGATTGGTTTTTCCAAAACGATGAATTGCTTTATAACAATGAATAGCAGGGTCTGTCAATAATAATACTTCTTTTCCTTTTGATTCTGTTAAAATTCCCTGGAGATCATTGACAAGAAGATATCCTTTGGTAATATGAAAGGTGAAATGTGAGTAAGCAACAACAAAGTCAACAAGATCGCGGTCTATTTTCGTAATATCCTCAAGAACATAACTAAGGTTGTTTGTAAATTTGATATGTTTAGCACTGTTTCGATAACGTTTCTCATAAGCATAATATTTTGATGAGATTTTTGCAACTTTGGGTTTCAAAAATTTGATTTTCGCAGACGTTTCAGTTTTCAATGCTTTATTAAACTCCTCAGCCAATGCTAAAGCAATTGTTTGAGTTTCCATTGAGCATAAATATCTAAAGTGATCAATATTTGATACTCCAACAGAAATGAATTCTTTTAAAACAATTTCATCAGTCTCTCCTTTTTCAAAATATTGTCTTGCATAAAAGGCATAACGTTCTCCTCCTTTAGCAAATGGACTTTTTGCTACTTTGAAGTAAGCTTCCTTCTTTTCTGTATCCAGTGATTTTCCTGCAATAATTTCTGCAATCGTAGGAAGAGAAACATGGGATACAAGGGTTCCATGTTCTTTCTCCAAACCATCAAAATTTGGTTCGCTCTCAACAATTTTGTATTCACGGACTGAACGAGCTTTGGAGGTAAGGCGAGATGCGCTTTCCATTGAAGTGCTCACACTTTCCTTTATACCTAATGTCACAGTCTCAACAATTGTTGCATCCAAAGAGACACCAGCTCCAACGAACATAGATGTAATAGGTTGTCCATAATATTCACTAAACTTTTGAATCATGACATCAGTTGATGAGTTGATTTTCCCAAAATAATAAGAAATGTTTTTTTCTTGCATCTCACGGAAAAGCTGCATTGCACTAGGATCTTGAGGGTGCCCATTTGGGAAATTATCATGTAAGTCAGAAGAATGAAACTGTGTTCCATGAGCTGGAGCATCTGCAAAATGAAAGATAATCCTTGCTAAACTATCTTTTGGCCAGTTCAAGCGGTTTACTGAAGCATGAATTCCACCAAGAACATCCTCTGGCCCATCACCACCACCACCTGCTTGAATTTTTCCAACAAAATCTTTAAACTTATGAAGGTCTGTTGTAAAATCCAAGATTTCAATTCCCTCATGTTTCGTTCCATTTGCTTCCCAATCCTTGTAACCTACAAAAGCAATTCCAATGAGATCCACCTTCATTTTTTCACAATTTTCAGCAATTTGTAAGATGTTTTCTTTCACACCATTGATGTGTGCATCCATACTTCCAGTTGTATCCAAAAGAAAGCATAATGTCACTCTTTGAGCTCTTTTAATTTTTCTCATCACTTCTTTGATTTCAGATTGTTTTTTTCTTGAAATTTCTTTAGCAACACTATCTGATTCTTTGACAAGGTCAACAGATGAAAACTTTTCACATAACTCTTCATCTTCAGCAAGTTCTGCAAGGATTCCAATGTCTGGTTTTGTTTTAACGACTTTAACAACAGTTTCTTCATCCTTTCCAATTATAATTGATGATGAACGAGAAGAACCTCTTGAACGAGACGAGCTTCTTGAGTCAGGAGTAACTAAAATTATTAAAGGATTTAAATTGAAAAATCAATTAAAAAAAAAAAAAACTAAAATAAACTTACTTGTGAGAATGATCGTGGATTCCTTCTCGTCTTTTTTCATGCCATCGGTGCACGTTATAGAACTTGAAATATCATCCAATCTTGACATTATTAAAGTAAAGTCCGAAATCTGCAAAGCTATTTAACAACATTGTGGATCAACTGTAATTACAGAAAAAAAATTCAAAAAAATTAAAGATAAAAGGTATACTTTAAAAGTACTGTTTGTAAGTCTGTAATGAATCTTTTTATAAATTATTATTTTTTATTTAAGAAAAAAAAAAAAAAAAAAAAAAAAAAAAATTTTATAATTTAAAAAAAAAAAAAAAAAAAAAAAAAAAAAAAAAAAAAAAAAAAAAAAAAAAAAAAAAAAAAAAAAAAAAAAAAAAAAAAAAAAAAAAAGAAAGAAAAAAAAAAAGAAAAAAACCTGTTCCACCATAAAAAGCAAAAACAAAAGCAAAAAAAATAAGGAAAAAGAAGCAAACGAAAAAATAAAAGATGAGAAAGGAAAAAGAAAAGCAAAAGCAAAAAAAGAAAGAAAAGCAAAAAGCAAAAGCAAAAAAAAAAGAAAACCTTGAAATTCTGATCCAATTTCAATTGTTAAATCTCATACTTGATTCACTTGTCTCATAAGAAATCAGCAGCAAATTGATTTTCAAATCGAATACTTCAGGTCTAAATCAAAAACAGAGCAAGCAAAATTCACAAAGGAAACACAAACGATATCAATCTTATCCTTCATGAGTTCTTCTTTTGATTCAGTGATATCCTCCTTCAGTTACTTTGAACAAAAACTAACATTCAATTCAGTTGAATTTTCTTCCTCCAGAACAAAGGTTTTGAAATCAAAGAATAATAATAAAATATATATCTTTATAATGTATATTCCTTTTCATCTTCCTTTTCCTCAAAATTTTACGTTTGAAATCCAACGCTCTGATACTTATCACTTATCACTTATCCTTATCCTTAAGACTTCAACTTTTCTTGAAATATATTCATTTATTCATCTATTAAATAAAAGAGAATTATTGTGAGCACTTTTGAAACTTAATTGTTGATAACTGAAAATTTACAAAAAAAAAAAAAAAACTTGAATTTTAAATTGAGTGAAATAAGAGAAAAAGAACTTTTAAAAAAGAAGAAAATGAATCAGAGCTTTCAATTAACAAAAACAATTTTAAAATCAACTTAGAATTATAACTTCACTTCAGTTATAAGTTGGATAGTGAGCGAAGAAAAAAAAAAGAAAAAAAAAAAATTTTTTTTTCTTCCTCTTTGAACTGGAAGTTCTGTTTCCAAAAGGCTCTTTGCATGTGCAAGCGCTTACTCTCCAACTCTTTCTTTTGTTTGGTCAGGTTTTGATTTTATTTCCAACAAAACCTTCTCTTCAAAGGACTTCAATAAGCTTTCTTTTGATACTTTCTCGTTGACTATTCTTGTACTAATTGAGGTTCTTGTTTCCACCAAAAAATGAAGAGATCTCCTTCTATTGGAACCTGTTTGCAATAATTACAAAGAATCTGGGTCCAAATTTTGGAAGGGATCTGTTGTTGTTAGCTTCTGTTCACCTTCTGTAGAGGCTAATATTTCTTTTTTTACGGATTCAATAGTTTGAATGTACTTCAAATTCTTCTTCTCTCTTTCAATTCAGAAGAAGTTTTCTTTCCCATTGAAAAAAAATAAATAAAACAAAGGAAATGCATTTTAAATAATATTAGTTATTAAGTCTTTGGCAACAAATTCGACCCTTCCGTTGCTTTTGGAGAATTTCATTTGTGGTTTTCTTCTCCATCTTTCAAAAGTCCTCTTTAATTGGTGGGAATCTTCGCTCTTAATCACAAAGGACAAGAATCACTGATTGATTCAATCTTGTTTCATAATATCTTCTTCTGATATCATATTTTCATAAATAACTAAGATCTGGAAATCTCTCTTGATCTTGGAAAGGATGTCTCTACTTTAGATTATTCTTTCGACAACACAGTTTTTAGAATAAAAACCCCAGCTATAAAAGACATAATCATAGAAAAAGTATTTGATGCAAAGTTATAATTTCTTTTTTGTTTTTCTTTCAATATGAGCATCTTCACTCATTATCCAACTTCTAAGTTATAATCTAACTTATAATCATCACTTTTTTGAAATAAATTATAGTTATAAAATAAAATCCATCGCTTTCTAACTTTGCATCACTTTTCCTTTTGTTGATAAGAGAGATAAAAATTTATAAATAAAAAAAAAAAAGGTTTGGTGACGAAAAAAATTAATTTGGTGACGAAAAAAGCAAACTTTTTGACTTTTTGCAGCAGCATGGCCCAGTCAGTTTCCCTTCCTATTCCCCTACTTATTACACCTCTAACTCACTCAAACTCACTCAAACTTCTACTATTTGACCTATTTTTGACACAATTTTACTTATTTTTATTGATATTTTTAACATATTTGTTGTTTAGTTGTTTTTTATTGGGTTTATTGTTGTTGTTTTTTTTTTTGTATTTTCGTTCTACTATTCTCCTACTTATTAGAAACCTTGATAACCCTCTCTTAAAAAGTTTCAATTGTATTTCAATTCTATTCTATGATTGATGTTTTGTTTTATCTTTGAATTGTGTTTGTTTTTGTATTGGAAAAACTTTATTTGTTTGTTTGTTTGTTTTTTTTTTTTTTCTCCCCTTCATTTTATATATATGATTGTATATGAGATTGTCAATTGATATGTGTGATTTCTAACCTTTAAATTCAATTTTTATAGACTTTCACAAGATGAAAAATTCCAACTTATTACAAGAAATCTCCAAGAATACCTTGGTGAAGATAGAATCAGAGAAATTTTGAAAGAAAGAGATTTAAAGGTTTACTGGGGAACTGCTACTACTGGAAAGCCTCATATTGGATACTTTGTTCCCATGTGTAAAATTGCTGATTTATTGATGGCTGGATGTGAGGTAAAAATCTATATTAAATTTTATTTAATTTATTTATTATTCATTCATTCATTTACTGTATTTTGTTTCTTAATCTAATATTAAAGATGAAAAAAAAATAGGTAACAATCCTTTTTGCTGATCTTCACGCTTTTCTTGATAACATGAAAGCTCCCTGGGAATTATTAAGATACAGAACAGAATACTACGAAGCTGTGATTAAAGGAATGTTAGAATCAATTGGTGTTCCTCTTGAAAAAGTAATGATTTTTTTTCAATTGAATTGGATTTTATTGATTTTATTCGCATTTCCTTTTTTTTTTTCTGAATTAACTGATTAATTATTCTCAATGATATAGTTAAACTTTGTTCGTGGAACTGATTACCAATTAAGTCGTGAATACACACTTGATGTTTACCGTTTATCTTCTATTATTACTGAACATGATGCCAAGAAAGCTGGTGCTGAAGTTGTAAAACAAGTTGAATCTCCTCTTCTTTCAGGTTTTTTTTCTTTTCTTTTCTTTTCTTTCTTTTCATTTTTCTTTTCCATTTCTTTTGAGGAATAAATTTATTTAATCAAATTTAATTTGTAAAGGTCTCCTCTACCCCGGACTTCAAGCTTTAGATGAAGAATACTTAAAAGTTGATGCTCAATTTGGAGGTGTTGATCAAAGAAAAATTTTTGTTATGGCTGAAAAATATTTACCAGCTCTCGGTTACAAAAAAAGAGCTCATTTAATGAATCCTATGGTTCCAGGATTAGGAGGTTAATATTATTATATCATAATTGTTACTTGATTCCTAACATTAAAATAATTAGGATCTAAAATGAGTGCTTCTGAACCTGATTCAAAAATTGATCTTCTTGATTCCAAAGAGATAATTACAAGGAAAATAAAGAAAGGTATACTTTTTTTTTTTTTCTTTTTTTTTATTCAAAAAAATAATAAATAATCACCAATTTAAGCTTTTTGTGAAGAAGGAAATATTGAAAATAATGGTGTTCTTTCATTTGTTAAATATGTGTTATTCCCAATCTTTTCTTTGAAGAAAAGAACAGAATTTGTTATCAAACGTGCTGAAAAATTTGGAGGAAATATTTCATTTTCAAATTACGAAGATGTTGAAACTGCTTTCAAAAATAAAGAACTTTTCCCTCTCGATTTAAAAGCTGGAGTTACAGATGCATTAAACGAATTCCTTGAACCAATTAGAAAAAAATTCCAAGACCCAACTTTAATTCAACTAACAAATAACGCATATCCCCAAGAAAAGGTATTTTCTCTTTTTTCTTTTTTTGAAATGGACAATAAAATTAAAATTAAAATTAAAATTCAAAAAAAAAAAAAAAAATAAAATAAAATAAAATAAAATAGAAAGAAGAAGTTAAACAAGTTCCCACAAGTAATTTTTTTCTTTCTTTTTTTCTTTGAATTTTTCATTATTATATAATTAATTAACCAATTTTTTTTTTTTCCAATCAGAAAAACAAGATGCAAAAGTAGTACTTGATCCAATTGATCAACTTGATATTAGAGTTGGACTTGTGAAATCAGTTGAAAAACATCCAAATGCTGATTCATTGTTTGTTGAACAAATTGATCTTGGAGAAGAGAAACCAAGAACCATTGTTTCTGGATTAGTTAAATATGTAAAACCTGAAGATTTTGAAAACAAATTAGTTGTTGTCCTTTGTAACCTTAAACCAACAGCGTAAGTTTTTTTTTCTTTTCAATTTTTTTTTTTTTTTTTGACTTTTGTTTTTTTAAAAAAATAAATAAAAAAGAATTCGTGGAATTAAATCTGAAGGAATGGTTATTTGTGCAAATTTAGAAAAAGATGGTAATGCTCAAGTAGAACTTCTCTTTGCACCAGAAGGTTCAACACCAGGAGAAAGAATTGTTCCTGAAGGACATACAATCCGTATTCATTTTATTCTTATTATTCCATTTTCTTTTTTCTTCTTTGATTTTCTAAAATCAAAAATAATAATAATAAAGACCCAACCGAACCAGTTGTAAATGCAAAGAAAACATGGGATGTCGTTCAACCAAATTTAAAAACAAATGATTCTCATCTTGGTGTCTTTCAAGATAAGCTCCTTGTAACAAAGAATGGACCAATTCATTGTGCAACCCTTGTTGGAGCTAGTCTTCGATAAACAATAAAAAATAAATAAATAAAATTTCACTAAATAGAATCAAATCAAATCCTTATTAAATTTTTGATTAGAAGAAAGTTTTGGTTTTTTATTAAATTACAAATTTTTTAAGAGGGAACAAAATAGGAAGATATTTTACAATTAGTTTTGAGTTTTGGGTTTTGGGTTTTTCAAGATTCATGAAGGTTCTGTTGGAGAAGGAGGTGAGGGAGAATCTTTATTTGGAGTTTCTATCCGAGCAAAAATGTGTCCAAAAGCGAGGTTGGGAACTGTTTCATCAGTAGTAGGATTTTCAATAAAGAAAGATAAAATATGGATATCATTTTCTTTTCCTTCAATTGTACTAATTATAACAGGCTATTCCATTTTTCGATTTAGTTATTTTCAGAAAATAAATAAATAAATAAATAAATAAATAAATCACCTCTGGAATAATCGTTGCAAATCCTTTACCAGTAAGGGGAGGTTTTTTTGATCCAAGGAACACTGTAACTGGAAGTTTTGGACTCGCAACAATCATTTCAATTTGATGAGATTGTCTTTGAAGTGCTCTATTTATGATTCATTTGGTTTTTCATTGGTTTCAAAAGAAAGGGAAAAAAAAAAAAAAAAAAAAGAAACCTTAATCGATAGTATTGTCTCAATTTCAAAAAGAATGTTCCCAAAAATAAAACACAAAAGAAGCAAATAAAGAAAATGATTAAATAGAAAAGTAAGTTAATTCCTCCTTGTGATGCTCCACTATCAGTATATTGTACAAAAGATAAATCAAAGGTAAAGTCCTCATCTGCATAGATACCAAAAAAGACTTCCCTTCCAAGGTTTTTCACAGGTAATTGAGAGTATTGTCTCCAATTTAATACATAATCACTATTCAAGGAAGAAGAAGGTTTTTGATTTGTAAAAGCAATGAAGATGTTTCCAGATCCCGAAAAAACTTCAAAATCAACTAGAATAGAGGTAAAATCTGAAGCACTTGATAAAGTTCTTGCAAACAAAGCACTTCCTCTTTTTAAGCTATAATGAAGTGCAATATTCGATTTGAGTTCATCTAAGTGTTTTAAAGATATTATTTTAGCATTTGTTTTGAAAAATTATCAGAAATAGGAAAGCTTACACCAACATGTTCCTCCATTAAGAGAATTCCCAAAAAAAGATGTATCACAAGTGTCACATGAATTGAACCTTCCATTTCTCGAATTATCTTGACAATCAAGACATATACCGCCCGAAGTACATAATGTAGAATGACCATTACAAAAACAAGGTCCTAAATTCAAGAAAAGAAAAGAAGAAAAGAAATCAAAACAAAGCTACAAATTGAAAAAAAAAAAAAAAAAAAAAAAAAAAAAAAAAAAAAAAAAAAAAAAAAAAAAAAAAAAAAAAAAAAAAAAAAAAAAAAAAAAAAAAAAAAAAAAGAAGA
>Ga0209960_1004830_pt1 | contig 9981 bp, 10 predicted proteins | sample ThiBiot_500_plan_2_FD_183947 | JGI IMG/M metagenome (GOLD analysis project Ga0209960, IMG submission 183947) | Wastewater bioreactor microbial communities from Cape Town, South Africa - Thiocy_expt_500_plan (SPAdes) | ecosystem: Engineered > Bioreactor > Thiocyanate-remediating >...
TATACACCTGCCGTAATTGAACCGTCATTTGGAATTGGAAGAATTTTATATTCTCTTTTAGAACATTCTTTCTGGATTCGTGAACAAGATGAACAAAGAGCTGTATTTTTTTTTTTTTTTTTTTTTTTAAAAAAAATTTTTTTTATTTTTTATTTTTATTTTTTTTTTTTTTTTTTTTTTTTTAAATTTTCAGTTCATTTTAATTTATCAGTTTTTTTTTTATGAAAAAAATAACAAATCTACTTTGTAGGGTTGGATTGAATGTGTCGGATGTGCAGATAGATCCTGTTATGATTTAGAAAAACACGAAGAAGCAACTAAAAAAGGTTTATTTGCTCAAGAAAGATTAGATGAACCCATTACTAAAGAAGAAACAATTGTGGAAACTAATATGGGAATTATTGGCAAACAATTTAAACAAAAAGGAAAACTAATTAAAGAACATTTAAGCTCACTTCCTGAAGTAGAGGCAAAAAAACTTGCAGAACAACTTAAATCTGGGTATTGAATTTTATTTTTCTTTGTGTGTTTTTTTTCTTTCTTCAAATATTTACCCAAAAAAAAAAAAAAAATCAGCTCAGCAACTATTAAAATTGGTGACGAAGAATTCACTCTTGGAAATGATTCCATTAAAGTGACAACAATTTCTAAAACAACAAATGGTTTCATTTTGTCTTTTATTTATTTATTCTTATAACCATTTCTTTAAAATTCAATTTTCAATAATTACAGTGTCTGAATATACACCTGCCGTAATTGAACCGTCATTTGGAATTGGAAGAATTTTATATTCTCTTTTAGAACATTCTTTCTGGATTCGTGAACAAGATGAACAAAGAGCTGTATTTTTTTTTTTTTTTTTTTTTTGAAAAAAAATTTTTTTAATTTTTAATTTTAATTATTTATTGATTTTGAATCCTTAGGTTCTTTCATTCAAACCATCAGTTGCTCCAATTAAATGTCTTTTAGCACCATTAAGTACTAGACCAGAGTTTGAAGAATTCTTAAATGAACTAAGTTCAATTTTCTTTTCTTTTCTTTTTTCTTTTTTTCTTTTTTTCTTTTTTCTTTTTTCTTTTTTCTTTCTTTTTTTCTTTTTTTCTTTTTTTCTTTTTTTCTTTTTTTCTTTTTTCCTCAATGTTTTAATTTCTTAATTTTTTTAGGTGAAGAACTTCGTAAACTTGGAGTTTCTTATAAAGTCGATGATTCTTCAAATCCAATTGGTCGTAGATATGCTCGTGCTGATGAACTTGGTATTCCTTTTGCAGTTGTAGTTGATTTCCAAACTGTTAAAGATAGAACCATTACGATTAGAGAAAGAGATACCACAGTCCCTCAAATTAGAGTTTCTGTAAGTTTTTCTTTATGTATTTTATGTTGATATAATCTGATAGCTTTTAACAAAACCCACTCAAAAAAAAAATTAGATCAATGAAGCAACAACCCTTCTTCAAAAACTCTCTCGAGAGACTGTTAAATGGGAAGATATTGTTTCTCAATACCCTCATCACACAGCTCAAGAAGTTTAATATAAATACAAATATAAATAGAATTAAAAGTATTTGTTCTTTTTTTTTTTTTTTTTTTTTTTTTTTTTTTTTTTTGAAGTGTCCTGCTGGAATCAAAGAAAGCAAGTTCTTTTTGGAATCATTTCCCAGATTGAATGCATTTTTGGTTCTTGATTGATTGTTTGACAACCATTAAATTTGAATCAACTTGATTGAATTTGGATTAAAATGTTGTTGTTGGAAAAAAAAAAACTGACATCATGAGTTTATTTTGTTTTGGGCTCGCAAAAAATGAAATTGGTGAAAATGCCTTCAACAGAAAAAGAAAAAGAAAAAGAGTCAGAATTAGAATTAGAATTAGAATTAGAATCAGAAAAAGAATTCAACCTTGAATGTTCATTATGTAAAGATATATTTAGAGAACCAAAGACCCTTGGATGTCTTCATTCGTTTTGTTTAGAATGTTTAGAGGTTTATATTGAAAGGAATCATTCAAATATTGGATTAAAATGTCCTATTTGTAGAACTCCTTTTCAACCTCAATCAAAAGATCAACTTGCCAATTTATCAACTGATTCATTTTTATTCAATGCTCTCAATTTTCACAACTCTTTGAAAAATTCAGTCTCTAAAGACAATAATCAAAGATTACTTTGTTCTGATGGAGAACATGAAGCAACATCTTATTGTTTGGATTGCCAAGATTACCTTTGTGAAATATGTTCAAAATCTCACAAAGCAATGAAAGTAACAAAAAACCATCAATTAATTTCAATTGAAGAAATGAAGAATCAATCTCAAACCAATATCATTTCAAAATCAAATTCACAAGTTTATTGTCAAATTCATCAACAAAAAGAAATTGAATTATTTTGTGATGATTGTCAAGAATCAATTTGTTCATTATGTATTTCTAAACACCCCTCTCACAAGGTATTGGCATTATCAGATGTTATTGGAAATGAAAAACAATTATTAATCGATTTAATTAATCAGGTTCACTTTTCTTTTCTTTTCTTTTTTTTTGTTTCTTTTCTTATCCTTTTTTTTTTTACTTGGCTTAATAAAAAAATAAAAGGTGAAACCAAAAGAGAAAGAATTAAGAGAAGGAATCTTAAAATGTGAAGAAGTAATCAAAGAATTAGAAATTAATTCAACAACTCAAACTCAAATTAATCAACTTTTTAATAATATTTAGAATTAAATTGGATGAAAAAGAACAAGAATTATTAAATAAATTAGAAGAAATTGAGAAATATAAAAAGAAAGAATTGGAAATACAAAAAGAGGAATTAAAATTTGGAATTGAAAGTATTATTGGATCTTGTCAAATGATTCAAAATTCAATTCCTTTATCAAATATTAATGATAACAACAAAAATGATAATTTGAGATTATTATCAATGAAGAAATTATATGAATCAAGATTAAATTATTTATCAAATAATATTTGGAACATTGAACCTTGTCATCATTCTTTAATTGAATTTTTACTATTTGAAAAAGAAGAATCACTTTATTCAAATATTTCAACTATTGGATTTATTGATTCAAATGATATTTCAGCTGACAAATGTTTAATTTCAAGAAATGATAAGCAAAGAATTTATGTAAACGAAGAATTTAAATTCAAAATTATTAGTTATTCAAAGGAAGGAAATCAAATGAAAAATGGTGGAAATAAGGATAAGTTTACGATTCATATTGAAGGAAAACAAAAGAATCGAAAAAATAAATGGAAAATTGTAGATTTGAATAATGGAATATATGAAGTGAAAATGAAATTGAAAGATCAAGGAAAATATTCAATATTTATTAAATTTAATGGAATTAATATCAATTCTTCTCCTTTTCAAATTCAAGTATTTTCAAAATTGAAACAAAGAAATTATAATGAAATCAATCAACCAAAATTAACATTCGGATCAAATGGAAATGGAAATGGTCAATTTAAGTATTCATATGGAGTCACTGTTAATTCAAAAGGTGATATTCTTGTTAGTGATGAAAGCAATCATAGAATTCAAATATTTGATTTCGAAGGAAAATTTATTTCAACATTTGGATCAAAAGGAAATGGAAATGGTCAATTTAATTATCCAGAAGGAATTTGTGTTGATTTGAATGATAATATTCTTGTTAGTGATGAAAGCAATCACAGAATTCAAATATTTGATTCAAATGGAAAATTTATTTCAACCTTTGGATCAAAAGGAAATGGAAATGGTCAATTTAATTATCTAAATGGAATAACAATTAATTCAAAAGGAAACATCATTGTTAGTGAATATGATAATCATAGAATTCAAATATTTGATTCTCAAGGAAAGTTTATTTCAACATTTGGATCAGAAGGAATTGGAAATGGTCAACTTGATGATCCGATTGGGATTTGTGTTGATTTGAATGATAATATTTTTGTTTGTGATCATAATCATGATAGAATTCAAATATTCAATTCAAATGGAGAATACATCACACAATTCAAAGTGATTCAACCCACAGATATTACAATTGATCCCAACACTCAAAATATCATTGTAACTCGAAATGATAATCAAATATCAATTTTTTGATTCAATTACAATAAAATTCATAATTCAAATCATCAATTTATGACCTTGGATTTCTTTACTCTGTTTGTTTGTGAAACTGTTGAAAACGAAAGTCTCCAGATACATATCACATTTCCTGCAAAGAGGAACTTCATGAAATTTGAATCATGGGTTCATGGGTTCATTGTCTCATTTTGAGAAGTGAAATAAATAATAAAAAGTTAAAATCAAAAAATATTAAAATGAAATTGAAGTAAAGAATATGAATTCAATGTCTCTTGGTATTATTGAGGTTGAATTGAAAAAATATCATCACTTGAATGGCGTATTTTTTTTTTTTTTTTTTTTTTTTTTTTTTTTTTTTAATAAAATTAAAAAAAAAATAAAAAAAAAAAAAAAAAAAAAAAAAAAAAAAAATTCAAAACTCAATTTTTTAATAATAATTTTTTAATAATTTTTAATAATTTTAAATATTAATAGTCTTCAAGAATTAATTCAACCAGTTTGGAATTGAGACAAGATGGTCATGGTTTGCTTTTATTTTCTACTTCTTACCCTTCTACTAACTCTTCCTTTATAATTATATAATTTCTAAATGTTTAACTTTTAATTTTTTATCCCCTAACTTTGCAATAGTTCAATTCAATATATTGACATTATATTCAAACCTTTTACTTTCAAAATTAAGCTTTCTCTTTGAATATTTTATATTTCTATTTTTTTTTTTTTGGAATAGCTTTTGTAATTATTGTATTGTATTGTATTTTATGAATGAAGTTGAATTATTGGGGAAAATTATGAAACTATTGCAAGATCTCAGTAATTAGATTTTTTGTGATTTATAGAGTTCTTTTAATAATAGGGATTACTGCGTTGGGGCTTCCTTAAGAAGCAAGGAGGAAGTAGGAAGGTATATTTGAATTTATATTTTACTTTTTTATAATAATTATCATTAAATAATTATTTTTAAATAGGCTTGGAAGAAGAGATGGTTTGTATTAACAGCAGGAATTGAGGGAGAGGATCCCAAATTTTCATATTATAAAACTCCAAAAGTAATTAGAATTTTTGAAAAAACTAAGAGAAGAAAGAAAGTATTAATTATTGGTATTTTAGGATACTGAGGCATTGGGGACTATTATAATAAACTCAAAAGTTAAAGTTCGACAGACATCAGAGACTAGATTTGAACTGGATACACTAAATAGAACATATTTTTTATATGCTCCAACAGAAGATGATTGTATAGAATGGGTTGATATTCTAAATTATATTGTCGGAGAAAGAGTTACAGAAGGAAGTTTAGAAGATGCTTTTATGTTGAAGGTGTGAAACAATTTTTTTTTTTTTTTTTTTTGAAAATTAAGAAAGGTCAAAGGAGAAATATAAAGAAAAAAAAACTTCAAAGTAAATCGTCATAATTTGATTTAATTTAATTTTAGATGAGTGGTTATTTAAGTACACAAGTAGGATTATTAAGAAATTGGAAAACACATTATTATGTTTTAGAGGCAAGAAGATTATGTTATTATCGAAATGAAACTGTAAATTTCCTTTTCTTTTCTTTATGAAAAAAAAAATTATTTGGTAAGAAAATTTCATGATTAGAAACTTGAACCGCAAGGTGCAATCAATCTTAAAGATTGTACAGAAGTTGGTATGCTAAGTCCAGATTGTTTTGGATTAGTGTGTGCAGGTAAAGTTTTTATAACTTTTTAATTTAGTTTCTTTTTTATTTATTTATATTGATTTCGATGATTCATTGCTTGATCACTTTAACATTAATATTTTCATTTAAAATTTATTCAAATCTAAAAATAAAATAAAAAAATGAAATTTAGGAAAGATTCATTACTTTTGTTCTGATGATGGACTTGTATTAGATGATTGGGTTGCTGTTTTAAAAAATGCGATTGATTTTGCTAATTTACAAAAACAAGGATCAAAACCTCAAGCTCCTAAAAGAAGAGATAATCCAAAATCAAATTCTAACCCTCCTCCACCTCCAACAAGGACTGTTTCAAAAAAGGATGAAAATTCAAACCCACCTTCTTTCACTTCAAATGATGTAAATATTCCAGAGGAAACAGAAACAGAATCAGAATCCAGATCTAATCATCCAGAACCCTCAGAAGTTATTAACAATTTAGAACCTTCTAGGCCTTCTTTTGATGCTTTTGAAAAAGTTTTAAATGAAATTGATGATGCAAATAAATATGTATCTGAAAATCAAATAGAAGAATCAAATTATAATCAAGAATATAATTATGAAGGTTACGAAGATAATAATTATGATAACTCTGGCTCAAATTCCAACTCCAATTCCACCAATTACAGTGATAACTATAATTACAATGAAAATGAGAATCAACCGATTGAAGATGAAGGAGATTCTGAAGGTGAAGAGATTCCGGAAATCCCTTTACTTGATAACCACTCTTTCAATGATCCTCGAGTCTCAATTTTAGCAACAGCTTCTCTTGAAAAATTACCTCCTCGACCAGAATCCATGGCTTCAATTCGTCAATCTTTAATGATAGAAGAAGATTTTGAAATTGAATTTCCTCCTCAAATTTCTCAAGCTTTTCAAATACAATATCCAGAAGACAATGAAAATGAAAATGAAAATGAAAATAGCTCCTCAGAGACACTAAAATATAAATTAAAAAAACCCCTTCCAACTCCACCTCCTCCACCAAACTCTGGTTCTAATCCTAACCTTCCAGTTATCAAACTTCCACGAAAACCAACATTACCACCAAAACCTTCTGCAAAAATGATTTCTGGAGATTTTCAACAACAACAACAACCTGGTATTCCTCCAAAACCTCTACCCAAACCTGGATCAACACCAAATTTAATTTCAAATCCAAATCCAAATTCAAATCCATTACCAAAACCACCACCAAAACCTTTACCGAAACCTGGATCGACTCCAAATTTAATTTCAAATCAACCTCCAGTTATTAGTCAAAAACCTCCTGTACTTCCGAAACCACAAAAGAGTTAACAGATGAATAAAATGAAATAAAATAAAAAGTTTGAATAGAGTTAGGAGTTCAATTAAATTAATAATTTGATGATAACATGTTAATAGAAAAAAAAAAAAAAAAAAAAAAAAAGGTTATTGATTGGTTAAGTGAATAAAAAAAAAAAATTAAAATAAACCTTTGGCTCCTTTCTCTTTTAATCTTGAAACTTCTTCTTCAGTTAAATCACCTTCCTTTAAACTTACAATCAATGGTTTTTCATCATCGCCATCTTCTTGATTAGGATCAAATTGAAGTTGTCTTCTTTTTTCTTCGATCTCTAAATTCAGAAAGAGAAATCATTATCTTCTTTTTTTTTAAAAAAAATATGATATGATATCTTTTTTTCAAATCAAAATGTGATTGAAATATGATTATAAAATAGTTATAATTAAGAGCCACACCAAATAAATAATAATTCATAAATCAGAGAAAAATCAATCTTGTAAGAGAAGAAAATATAGTGATTGAGAATAATTTGAATTTCAATTCCACAAAATTTTTGACAAATGCAATTTAATTTCCATTTGATAACTGGAAAGAAATCATTAATCCAAAGAAATCTCATCATTTATTGAGATCCGAACATCTCCAAAAACTTTCAACAATAATAAAATACAAAATAATGATTCTTTTTTTAAAAAAAAGAAAGAAAAAGGAAAGAAATACCTTCTGAACCAGGTTCATATCCTCTCTTTCTTGTATCCTCCTTCACCAGTCCTTTCAAGAAATCAGGTACAACATTGACATAAGTCAGTCCCTGCCTCTGTTGATAATTCATCTTCCTCTCCGCCATGTTTTTTTTTTCTTTTTTTCTAATTAACTTTTTTTTTGGCGGGAAATTTAATTCCAAAGAAATTCATTTTTTTTTTCTTTCTGATTTTGGAACAGAAATCTTTAACTTTTGAACTGATTTTAAACCTTTTTCTGATTGAAATAATGATAAGATGAATTAAGAGTTAAAGAAAGTGAGAAAAAGCTGATCTAATGGTTGTTTTTATTTGAAAATCTGTTGAGTAATTCAAGAGATATTGACAAAACAAAGAAAAACCCAAAAATAACTTATAAACAAACTCCATTAATTAATTATTTAAAACATTTGAAACCCTGATAATTGAAGCTATAGGGATTTGGAACTCTATTATTTTGTATTGAAAAATTATTGATATTTGAAGAAAACTAACAAGAAATAATTAATAAATAAAATAGAAAGAAGGAGAGAGTGTGAGAGAGAAGAACAATGCAAAAGTTGTTTGTGAAGAGAGAGAAAAAGACAGCGAATGAGTTAGAGACTGAATTACTTAGAGCTTGTGATGATGGAGTCACTGATAAAATCAAACCACTCCTTAAGAACTCTAATGTTAATCCCAACTGTGAGACTGTCACTGGTGCAACTCCTTTCTTTGTTGCTTGTCAAAAGGGACATAATGAAATTGTGAAAATCTTGTTAAATGATAAAAGGATTGAAGTGAATAGGGAAACAGATGAGAGATTAACAGCTTTCTCTGCTGTATGTTTAAATGGAAAACTTGAAACAATAAAATTATTGTTGGGTGATGAGAGAGTGGAAGTTAATTTTGGAAATAAAGAGGGAAACTCACCACTTCATACTGCTTGTCAAAAAGGACAAGCTGATGTTGTGAAAGTGTTATTGGAAAGCAAACGAGTTGATGTGAATAAGGCATATGATTATGGAAGAACACCTTTTTATGTTGCTTGTAAGAGTGGACATACTGAGGTTTTGAAGTTATTATTAAGTGATGAAAGAATTGATGTTAATAAACCAGATGATGATGTGACAACACCTTTTTATATTGCTTGTCATTTTGGACATGTTGATGCTGTGAAGTTATTATTAGGCAATAAGAAAATTGACATTAATACAGCAACTTATTATGGTTGGACACCACTTATAATTGCTTGTAATAGTGAGAAAATTGATATTTTGAAATTATTATTAAGTGATGAGAGACTTGAGATTAATAAAGCAGATAAAGATGGTTTAACACCTCTTTTAGTTGCTCATAAAAAAGGAAATGTTGAAGTTTTGAAACTATTGTTAAAGGATGAGAGGATTGAAATCAATAAAGCTCATAAAAATGGTGAAACCCCTCTATATCTTGCTTGTTATTATGGACAAAGTGAAGTTGTACCTTATATGTTGGCTCATAAAGGGGAAATTGATTTAACTATGAAAGATAAGAATGGAAAAACTGCAGTTGATATTGCAAGAGATCGAGGTCATGGAGATATTGTTAAATTAATTGAAACATTTCAAGAGAATCCAAATGAAGTCAGACAAAAATGGAGATACCAACTTGGCATTGATGGTAAGAATTTTATTTATTTATTTATTTATTAGAACCAAAACAAAAGTAAAATAAATAAATAATTAATATAATTAAATAAATAAAAGATCGACCAGTTTAACGTTGTTTAACCAGATATCTACCTCCTGTCTTTTTCATCAATCAATCAATCATCATCTGTTAGATAACCACTTCTTTTAAAATAAAAGTTCTATCAAATCTATTACATTCTCTGTCTTATCTTCTCATAATATCTGAAATACATTTTGTTTGAGAACAAAGAAACATCTTTATCTCTTTCAATCAATAACACCATCATCAAAATTCGTGTGAAATTTTTCAACATGTTTGATTTTACAACTTTTCAAAATCGCAATGAATTCATTGTTCAAAAATTAGAAGGGTTTTAATCATTGAAATACTTATTGATTCTTATTCTAAAGTTCAAATCAAAAGAGATTTATTTGTAATCGATAGAGAGTGCAACTTATAGGAAGGGGAGAAAAGTGGAAAAAACAAAAATAGCTTTTAATTTTTTTTTTTTTTTTTTTTTTTTTTTTTTTTTTTTTTTTTTTTTTTT
>Ga0209960_1004832_pt1 | contig 9978 bp, 8 predicted proteins | sample ThiBiot_500_plan_2_FD_183947 | JGI IMG/M metagenome (GOLD analysis project Ga0209960, IMG submission 183947) | Wastewater bioreactor microbial communities from Cape Town, South Africa - Thiocy_expt_500_plan (SPAdes) | ecosystem: Engineered > Bioreactor > Thiocyanate-remediating > Anaerobic-Aerobic...
TTTTTTTTTTTTTTTTTTTTTTTTTTTTTTTTTTTTTTTTTTTTTTTTTTTTTTTTTTTTTTTTTTTTTTTTTTTTCTTTTTCTTCCCTTTTTTTTTTCTTCCAAAAAAAAAATAAGAAGAATACAAAGAATGTTTGAACGATTTTTTTCAAATGAAAAAAGTGATTTTTGGTTGTGAATTTGTGAAGATGTTATTCATGACAATAATTGAGACCTTTTGAAGCTTTTATTCTTTTTTGTTTTTTTTTAAAAAAAACAAAATGAAATGATTTGCAGTCTTGAAAATTTTATTGGATTCCTTGAATATTTACATATTATTGTTCTTCTTCTTCTTGTTTTTTGACTTCTTCTTTTTCTTGTTGTTCTTGGGAAGGATTTTCTTTTTGATTCCAAACTAATGCAACTGATGCCAAATTAAAAACATAGTCAACAAGAATGGGTGGAATCATATAGTTCACAATGAATGAAGGCATGTATCCCTTTAGATCAGTCTGTAATTATTTTGATTTGGTTGATTTTTTTAAAAAAAATGAAAATGAAGAAATTTAAAAATTTTACATGATTAATGAGAATAAGTTTTGTTTGTGTTTCAGAAACTGGTTCTAAAAGATATCCCCATTTTAAAATTGTTCCTCGAACAAATCCAGGAACCTAAAAAAAAAAAAAATCAAAAATGTTTGTTTAATAGTGAAAATGAAAGTATTCTTCAAAAAAAATCAAACTTGAGGAAGCATTTCTGGAATAGAACCACTACAACAAAGAAGTCTTGTTGGATTTTCAAACCTTTTTTTTGCATTAATATCAACCCAATCACCTATATTATATTATTATCCATGACATTATTTTTTTTTCAATTCTTTTTTTTAAAATAAGTAAATCAATAAATAAATAATTTACGATATGAAAATGGAAATCCTGGAATTGCAACAGCATAACTAATAATATTTCCAGATTCATATTGTTTAATTTGAGCCGCAAATCCTGTTGTATGATCCATTTCTCCAACAGCAGTTGAATGATTACAATATTTGGCAAGTATTTCAAATGGACAATCAACTGTTGCAACTAATTTCCAACATGCAAAAGATGAACTTGGTTCATATCTTGTAAATACATCACATCCTTTCATATTTCCATACTTTCTCCAACTATTCTTTCAAAAAAAAATGAAAAATAAAAAAAGAAAATAATAAAAGTAAAAACCCTTCATCTGACTCTGATGCTTTTTGAACTTCATCAAAAAGATTATTTACAAACTGTTCTTCATTAAAATTACTTGGTTCCTGAAGTTTGGACTAATTATTGATTTTTTTAAAGTTATTTGCGAGTTTTCTTTTTGATTTTTTTTTTTTTTTTGAAAAATTAAAAATAAAATCAAAAAAATACAGTTAGTTCCTTGAAATCCACACCATGAGGAAAAGAAAATCCAGGTTTTGAGTAATATTTAGCAGGATCTCTTTCTAATATTCAAAGATAGAATAAATAAGATATTGAAAATTGGCAAAGAGAAAAAAATGAAAACCATTCAACGCCATGTTTTTATTTTTTTTAAATTTTCAATAAAAATAAGAAACAGGACAAACTTGAATCAAACAATCAAAATTGAATTTTGATTCAGAAAAGAATATGAATCTTTAAATATTTATTTTTACATTTTTGAATTTCTAAAGTTATTTGAAGTAAATAGCAAAGAGAGGAAGGACTTGAGCTTTTTCAAAGACAACCAATTCATTCGCAACATTTCCATCAATATTCCCTGTGATTGGATACGCATCTTTGAACTTTCTCTTATCCACTACAATTTGATTTTTTTTTTTTTTTTTAAAAAAAGAAAGAAAATAATAAAAAAAAGAACCTAGCGTGTAATGGGATTGGTAACCCAATTTACATGGTCTTCGAATAAATCCTTCTGGATTTTCTTGTGTCATTGGTCCTTCAATAAATGGACTTTCTGTCACTATTTTTTTTGAATTTTTTTTTTTTTTAAAGAAATGAATAAAATAAAAATAAAATCAAAGATATAAGAAATAAAAGCAAACCAGGATAAACATTTCCAGGAGTAATCATACAAATGATAAAAGGCTTTCCATCAGGACTATCTTTAGCATATCTTGATGAATAAAATAATGAACTACTAAAATACATCCCTATTGATTTTGATTTCATTTTGTTTAATTTTTTGATGATAGAAATGAAAAAATGATACCTTGACCATAAAATCCAGCATCGGTTGCTCCTGTTGCTGCAAGTCCTATTTTTTTTTAAAAAAAAAAATCGAAATTGAAATCAATGGCTAATTCAAAATAATGTTAATGGCAAGAGAGAAAGAAACCAGTTTGACAAATTTCATGTAATGCAATTTCACTTGTTCCATGAATCATTGGAATTGCATGTAACTATTTATTTATTTAAAAATAAGGATAAGAATAGAGTAAGAAAAAAAATAAAACAATAAAGAAAATAAAAATAAATCAAAAGAACTTATACAAATTTTGAATGATTCCAATCAAAACCTTCAGCCATTTTAGAATAATGATCATGAAATTTGAGCTTTTGTCCAAGATCATTTTCATTTTTCCAATCATCTTTCTTAAAATTTCCTGGATTTGCTCTTTGTTGATTGAAAAGAGAAGATCGATAATGTTGAAATGGGTCAAATAACTTTTCATTAAATAAAACATAAGCTTTATTGATTTGTTTCATATCCCCTCCAAAAAATGTTATTAACGTTTCAAGTTTCTTCAAATATTCATTTCCATTATTGACTACATTTTGCTGATTATCTCGAAGTAAATATCGAATATATTTTGTTTCTATAAATCCTTTTTCTTCCCATTTGTCATTTGGTTTTGTATTCCACCAACATTCACTATTTATTGATTCAGATACTGTTAAATTTGAGAGCGAACTCGACAAAAAACTTGAATTTGATTGTGATTGAGTTGTAATTGAAACTTTAATTGTCATCCCTTCTTCTAAGTCTTCCATATCATCTAAAACAATATACCTTCCATTTCGAACAAATTCTAAATCAACTTTTGTATTTTTTTGTAGCTTGAATTTAGATCTAATATCATTTTCTATTTCTGGTAATGTTGTTGCAGTTGTTTTCAATAGATAAGTTTTATTTCCATACTCAATTTCGTAGGTTTCTATTTTATTTTATTTTATTTTAATTTTCTTTCTTACAAAAAAAAAAAAGGAAATAAATAAAAATTATTTCAGCAAATTTCCGAATTTTTTTTATTTTCAGAATGTAAAAAGTCATAAATCGATTATTTGTGATAATAAAGTTGTTCTCTTGTGGTTTTGGTTCTTGATTTTCAGAATCTGACCTCTTTTTTATCACGTGAGGTATTTTTTCTTCTTTTCGAGGCTTCAAAAGTTGTCTCTCCCCATCCTTCACAAGATTTTCGATTTGAAAGGTTTTTTTTTTGAAACTTTTTTTTTTTAATTTGTTAGATTGTTAGATTGATCATATTGTATTCTATTTTTTCCTTTTCTTTTTCAATACCAAAACGAAAAATGAACATAAGAGGTGTTTTATTAATTAATTAATCACTCAAATAGAATATTGGAAGAACCTGTTGATGGATATACTGTGGACAATTCCCTCATGATCCTAATCTGACTATTACATTATTGCTTGAAACCCTTAACAAGAGAAAGGAAAATCAGGAAAAAAACTGTATATCCAAGTTGACAATTGTGGTATAATCTTTAAGTTTTGAATTTTTTTTTTTTTTTTTGTTTTTGTCAAACAAAAAAAAAAAAAAGTTAAAATGAATTTGAATAAAAATAATAGCTCGCGAAAATAAAAATATCTATTTGTTAGCTTTGGCAGAGTTATTGGTTTCCCTTGAAATCTTTGAAGAAGTTTTTCTTTTCTTTTCTTTTCTTTTCTTTTTTTTTTCTTTTTGAAATCAAATCAAATTATTGTTAACTAGATTTTTTTTATTTTGATTGTAGGTTGAAATTGGTCTTTTATTATCACCATGAAGATATAGACAAGAAAAAACAACATCAGTTTATACGAGAAAATGTTTGAGAACCTGAGAATAACATGTATTCAAGATAAGTTACTAGATATCTTTGATTGTATTTTTTTTTTTTTTTTTTTTTTAAAAAAAAAAATTTCTTTTTTTAAAAAAAAAAAAAAAAAAAATAAAAAAAAAAAAAAAAAAAAAAATAAAAGAAAGAAAAAGAATACAATGTTGCAGAAAGTCCTCTCCAAAGGTTTAATGGACCTTCATAACGAATAATCTTTGAAATTCCATCCTGTTTGAAAAAAAAAAAATAGTAATCATAATTAATTAGTGATCGAAAATTAATTATTCATTGATTTTTTTTTAAAAAAAAAAGAAAAAAGAAGGAAACCCAAGTTCCTGAAAACTTCTGACTTGGACCATGTTGTGGTGATGTATAACAAAGACATTCTATCATTCCATTCCATACCATTATACTCTGACAACAATTTTGAGGACTAATTTGAGATTGGAGTCTTGTTTTAACAACATCTAAAGGAGTTACTATTTATTTATTGAAATTTGAAATTTCAATGAACTCCATCATAAATTTGAATCACAAAATCAAAAAAATTGAAAACTAAAAAAAAAAAACTGAAATACCAGCAAATGCAGTCAAAGCAGAGCCAAACATTGCAGAAACCATTCTTTGCGTATTCGTGAGAGTTGATAGTGAACCATTTTGATTCTAGTATTATGATGATAATTATAGTTATAAAATAGAAGTGAGTATAGTAAAATAGAAAGAAATCAAACAATTAAGAACTTACGTTCATCTTGATCTTCAATTGCCCTGAAATTTGGCAAAACTGCTCTACTTTCCTTTCAACACTTTTTTTTTTCTCAAACCTACAATCTTTTTTTTTTTGTTTAGAGAACACTTTTATTTTTCAAACTACAGAAAAGATATATTCAATAACAATTCAATAAATTATGGATAGTTTAATTAATCTGCTATTCAGTTTATAAGAAATGAGTGGGAAGTGAAGGTGATAGAAAGGGTGTTTGACGCATAATTAATTATTGGGGAAGTGAAGTAGTGGGAAAAAAAGCAGATGGCGATAAACTTTCGCCATTTTTTTTTTCTTTGACATCATTAGAATTTTCCTTTGGTTCAGCAAAATTTTCCTCTCTGACTTCAATGCTCTTGTTGTTGAAGATTACTAATCATTCAGAAACTTTTGAGTTCTGAAGAGATTTCAATGACAAAATAAAACAATTTGTCACTCTTCATTTTCTCCAATGTTTTAGTGATTCTTTTTTGTTCGCGTGTTTATAAGGTGTTTTTTGCATTTTCTTTGTGCCCTTGTTCTTCTCTTCTCAACTTCAAATGGGAATACTGGACTGAAAGCAACAAACTTTTAGGAAGACTTTTTTTTTTTTAAAGTGGGAACAATTGCAAACTTTAGACCAGACCAATGGGGAGCAATCTTAAATTTTGTGAGTTTTTATTTGAGGAAGTTCTTTCTTTTGAAATATGATCCATTGCAGGTTCGTGAACCATCTGATGTTGTCCATCAATACTAAAGATCCTCCATCGGTCATGCGAAAGCTTTGAGACATCTGGTCTAAAGTTTGCAAAGCAGATAATGTTAATGCAAAGGTTTTTTATTCCTGCTTTTGCACATTGTTTTTTAGAAATTTTCCCAATGAGATCAACAACATGGTTGAAGATCTCGAATATATGAATAACTCAAATTAGAACTAATAGGAAAAATTCGTACATTTTATTTTTGAGATATTCTTTCTTCATAAATAAATAAAATAAAATTTAAATAGGTATAGTTTGTAATTTTTTTACGATCCCTACTCCAGTCATTTTCTTTTTTTTTCATCTTCTTTACTCAAGATTCAAAACAAAATAGGACAGATGATCAAATAATTTATAATCAATCATTGGAATTAAAAATCCTTGACATTGCGATAAACATTTTTTTCTTCTTTCTTTTTTTTCCCTGCTTTTCATTAAACTAATTTCTCTTTGAATTAACTTGTACTAACAAAAAATATTATATCCCTGGTACCAACTAACTTCTCTTTGGAGGTTATATCACGATTCAATGAGCCAAGATGTACCTCAGTATCATCATAAAGGTACCATGACCCATTTATTTTGAGGTAACTGACAAAATGTAGTGGTAGATAGCGAATGATTGCCTGTGGTTCATAAGTTAAATTGTGAGTGGTTATCCTCTGTAATTGGAGTTCATTGACTCTGTGCCCTCGACTTTAGGACCTGAATTAGTGTCTGAATCCTGGAATCTCTGTCAATTCTTGAGTGAGATACTTTGTAATTCAACAAAATTCAAAAAATAAATTCAATCTCTTGTCTTTATTTGAAATCTTTTGTCTTTCTTTGAAATCTTTTGTTTTTTGTAAAAGTCAACCATTCATTTTGTTTGTTTTGAAAAAACCGTTGCGAAAATTTTCGGTTGGAAAAAAACAAAAAAACAAAAAATTCAAATTTTTTTTTTTTCTAAGTCCTCCAAAATCTTTAGAGTCTTTTTAAAAACCTAAACCTATATTGAATATTAAACAACAATTTTTTAAAAAAATCATACAATAATATTTGAAAGAAGTTTTATTACTTTGGACAATAGAAGACAATGAGTTCAGGATCAGAATTTGAACCTTCAGACGGAGATGATTATGTTCCAAAGGTAAAATACTTTTTTTCATTCATTTTCTCTTTTTTAAAAAAATAAATATTTATGCATATTTATTTTATATTTCGAATAGGCAAAAACTACAAAAGCTGCCTCAAAAGCAAAGGAACCTAAAGAACCTAAAGAACCTAAAGCAAGAAAACCTAGAGCACCTGCTAAACCAAAGGAACCAAAAGAACCCAAGGAACCAAAGGAACCTAAAGAGAAAAAACCAAGGGCAAAAGCACAACCAAAAGCCTCAGCAAAATCAAAAGAAAATGAATCTGATATGAGTTTTGAGGAATATGAAGAAAGAAGTGTCCAAAGTTCAAGAGTTGATGATAGACCAATTGAGGAAGTTTATCAAAAGAAGACACAACTTGAACATATTCTCTTGCGTCCTGATACTTACATTGGTTCAGTTGAAGCAACATCTCAATCACTTTGGGTTTTTGAAAATAATCAGATGGTTTATCGTTCCATTTCATTTGTTCCAGGATTGTATAAAATATTTGATGAGATCTTAGTCAACGCAGCAGATAATAAAGTGAGAGATCCAAAGATGAAGTTTATCAAGGTGACAATTGATAAGGAAAAAAATGAGATCTCTGTTTTTAATGATGGACGAGGTATTCCTGTTGAAGTTCACAAAGAAGAAGGAGTCTACGTCCCAGAACTTATTTTTGGACACTTATTAACAAGTTCAAATTACAATGATAATGAGAAAAAGGTAACTGGAGGAAGAAATGGATATGGTGCAAAACTTTGTAATATTTTTAGCACTCAATTCACTGTTGAAACTTGTGCATCTGGAAAAAAATTTAAGCAAGTCTTTTCTAATAATATGTCCAATAAAACTGAACCAGTTATTAAAGATTGTGGAAAACAGGAATCTGATTTCACAAAAATTACCTTTATTCCAGACCTCGAAAAATTTGGAATGGAAACAATTGATGATGATTTTATTGCTTTAATTCAAAAACGTGTTTATGATATGGCAGGATGTGTTCATGGTGTCAAAGTATTTTTTCAATTCCTTTTTTTTTTTTCATTTCATTTCATTTCATTTCATTTTTTTTTCTTGAATAACATTAAAACTTCAATAGGTTTATTTAAATGGGGAAGAGATTAAAATCAAAAACTTTAAACAATACTGCGAACTTTATCTTTCAAAAAGAACTAATGAATCACCTGTTGTTCATGAAATCGTCAATGATAGATGGGAAGTTTGTGTAACAGCCAATGATACAGGAGCTTTTTCACATATCTCATTTGTAAATAGTATTTGTACTTACAAAGGTGGAACTCATGTTTCCTATGTCACAGATCAACTTGTAAGTTTTAATTTGATTTTTAATTTTTTTTTTTTCTTTTTTTTTCAAGGAATAAAGGAATGAAAATATAAATTAATTAATCAATGATTTGAAATAGGTTCAACCACTCCTTGAAATCATTAAGAAAAAGAGTAAATCAGTCGATGTGAAACCACTTCAAGTGAAAAGTCATCTCCTTGTATTCGTTAATTGTTTGATCGAGAATCCATCATTTGATTCCCAAACAAAAGAAAATATGACATTAAAAGTTAGTGCTTTTGGTTCAAAATGTCCTTTACGTGATGAATTTATTAAAAAAGGTATTTTTTTTTTTTCATCTTTTTAATTTTATTCAAAAAAAAAAATTAAAAATCAAATTAAAACGATTTTAGTTACAAAAATTGGAATCGTTGAAAGTGTATTATCTTGGACAAAATTCAAAGAGGAAAATATGTTAAAGAAACAAACAACTGGGGGAAAAAGAGAAAGAATTTCAGGGATAACAAAATTAGATGACGCAAATCTTGCTGGAACCAAAGATTCTCAAAGGTTTTTTTTTTTTTTTTCTGAAAGAAAAAGAAAATCAAAATCAAATTTTTAAATCAATTTTATTTTTTTTTTTTTCAAAAAAGATGCGTCTTGGTATTAACTGAGGGAGATTCAGCAAAAGCACTTGCAGTTAGTGGATTAGGAGTTGTTGGAAGAGATCATTATGGAGTGTTTCCTTTACGAGGAAAATTATTAAATGTTCGAGATGCAACTAGTAAACAAGTCTTAGATAATGCAGAAATTAGTAACATCCTCAAAATCTTGGGTTTAAAACATTCTAAGCACTATGACGATACCAAAACTTTAAGATACGGACATTTGATGATTATGACTGATCAGGTTTGATTTTCCTTCGATTCATTTTTTTAAAAAAAAATTAATTTCTTTTTTTTTTTTTTTTTTTCAAATAACTAATATAGGATCATGATGGTTCACATATCAAAGGTTTAATTATCAATTTTTTGGATCACTTTTATCCTAGTTTATTAAAGATTCCTGGATTTTTAATGGAATTCATCACACCAATTGTCAAAGTAACTTTTCTTTTTTTTTTAGGAAGCAAAAATAAATAAAAATAAATAAAAAGGCAACCAAAGGAAAAAAATCACTCGCTTTTTTCACTATTCCCCAATATGAAAATTGGAAAAAAGAAAATGATAATGGAAAAGGTTGGACAATTAAGTATTATAAAGTAAGTTTATTCTCCTTCATTTTGAAATTTTAAAAGTCTATTCACCACAAATTTTTGAAATTAAAAAATAAACAAAAACAAGGGGTTGGGAACAAGCACCAGTGCTGAAGCAAAAGAATATTTTTCAAATTTACAACTTCACCAAAAAGTTTTTGCTAAACTTGATGAAGAAGGATCAAAAGTAATTGATTTAGCCTTTGCAAAGAAGAAAGCTGATGATAGAAAAGAATGGCTCAGAAATTTCCAGGTTTCTTTTTTTTTTTTTTCATTTTGATTCCCATTTTTTTAAAAAAATAATAAATAAATAAATCAAACAATCAAACAAATAATAATCAGGAAGGAACACATATTGATCACACTGTAGACGAAATTAAAATCACAGATTTTATTAACCATGAATTGATCTTGTTTTCAATGGCAGATAATATTCGATCAATTCCTTCATTAGTTGATGGATTCAAGCCAGGACAAAGAAAGATCTTATTCTCTTGTTTTAAGAAAAACTTGAAAAATGAAATCAAAGTTGCTCAATTAAGCGGTTATGTTGCTGAAAATTCTGCATATCATCATGGTGAACAAAGCTTGAATTCAACAATTGTTGGAATGGCTCAAAAGTTTATTTCTTTTCCTTTTTTTTTTTTTTTTTTTTTTTTTTTTTTTTTTTTTTTTTTTTTTTTTTTTTTTTTTTTTTTTTTTCTTTTTCTTCCCTTTTTTTTTTCTTCCAAAAAAAAAATAAGAAGAATACAAAGAATGTT
>Ga0209960_1004833_pt1 | contig 9977 bp, 10 predicted proteins | sample ThiBiot_500_plan_2_FD_183947 | JGI IMG/M metagenome (GOLD analysis project Ga0209960, IMG submission 183947) | Wastewater bioreactor microbial communities from Cape Town, South Africa - Thiocy_expt_500_plan (SPAdes) | ecosystem: Engineered > Bioreactor > Thiocyanate-remediating >...
AAAAAAAAAAAAAAAAAAAAAAAAAAAAAAAAAAAAAAAAAAAAAAAAAAAAAAAAAAAAAAAACTTTGATAAGCAAAGAAAGTTGATGGTAATCTCTTCTGCTTTCTAACAGGGACTTTCCCCCAATTCTTTGTTAAAGATTCTTGATAAGAACAGTAGTTTATGGTTTTTTGAGAAATAATTGTCTCATATTCATCCTTTTTCTCCTTTGATAATTCTTTTCTTTCTCTAATTTTTTTTTTTTACAAACAAATTGTTGCATTGTTAATGAGTTGAAACGAAAAAAAAAAAAAAAAAATCACTCAATAAATTGATGGTCTAACAAATCACAAAAAATATAGCCAAAAAATCCGTCTACATTACTAGCAACAAATTTAATTGAATTTTTGCGACATATTTCATTCACTCGAATCTAAAATTTGGTTTTCATTTTTTTTTTTTACATTGTAGATTTTAGATTTTAGATTTGAAAAAGAAAGATTACTATTTCTTTCTGAGAACATCCCGTTAAACAAACTAAATTAAATTGTAAAAAGAATTCTTCATTTTTATCTTCAATTCTTCCTTGATCGGAAATAATTTCAACTCTGGGATTTAAAATAGTGAGTCTGTCGATACAAGAAATTGCTTTCTATTATTATTTGATATTTATTATTTTATTTATTTATTATATCTATGCATTTTGGATTTTTTTTTTTTCAACAAAAAAAGAACTTACATTTTTATGAATTGAAGAAGGATCAAAAAGAAATTGAGTTCCAAGATGATGTTCTTCAACTTTATTAGGATCAAGAATGGTTAATGAACCTACTCCAGTTAATACAAGATTTTTACTTGTTTCTGTATTCAATCCTCCCATATGAACCAATAATACTTTACTTTTTTGCATCCTAAAGAAAAAAAAGAAAAAAATTGAGATCTCCAAAGCGCAATTTCATTTTATTAAATGAGAATGAAAAATAAATAAAAATAAAATAATAAAAAATTCAAAAAAGAAGTAATGCAAAAGAATTTAATTGTTTTACTTTTTCTTTATTATTTCTTTCTTTCTTGTTTCAAATTTAAAGGTCAAAAAAGTCTTTTAACTTCTTTTTAAAACTTTGAAACACCAAGAAGAAAAAATAAAATAAAAATAATCATATTAATAAACTCTTTTTAAATTATTGAAATTTGAAAGATCTTTTCAAAAATAAGAATTAGAAATGAATTAAAAAACCTTTGTTGGGCTTCAAGTCCCCAAAGTCTTATTTGACGGTCATAGAGAGCTGCTTCATCTTCGGTTATTCCCGCCATGTTTTTTTTTCTTTTAGTTTTGACGGTTTTTTTTTTCAAAATTTTCCACAAAAAATGAAAAATCTCTCTTTTGAGAAAGAATAAAAAAAAACAATACCAATAATATGAATCAAAAATCAATAATATAATATAATAAGAAAGAAAAAAAAAAAGGATAAACCTGGGTTGTGTGATATCAGCAGGGAGGAAGGAGAGCCAACACTCAGCCTTCTGGTCCCATTACTGTAAGATACGATCACTTTTCGTCGCGATGTTTCCATCCTCACGCAGTGCGTAATTCTTCAATAACCTCGTTAGTCAGCCCTCCGACCGACCAACAGATGTTAATACCTAACTTAACAGGGGAAAGCCTCGGCATGTTGAAAAAGAACTCTCAAACATCCTTGATCCCCACCTCACACACTCCCCAAGCTTTAAGGGTCCTCGCTTGAGTTATAGGGAAACGCGACTCTCCCCGACTTATTTTCTATTCCCTTCCCATTGATTATTTATACCACATTTTCTTTAGGGTTGTTATTACTTTATGGGATAATTCAGAAAAAAGAAAAGAAAAAGAAAATAAAAAAATTTGAGCGGGAAAATCAATTTGGAAAAAAAATGGCGCAAAAAAAAAAAAAAAAAAAAAAAAAAAAAAAAAAAAAAAAAAAAAAAAAAAAAAAAAAAAAAAACCGTCAAAAAGTCAAAAAATACAAAGATATCACTCAAAGCATAATCAATATTTGTTTCAATAAGTAAAAAATTATGGACACAATAACGTTAAATATGGAGTTATATGAAAGGGAGACTCAGTTCTTTGGTTTCACACCTCTTTCTTTTGTAGATGATGTAATTAATCTTGTAAATGAGTATGTTAATGAAGCAATCGAGCAGCTACAAATGTTTTTACAACAGCAACATCAACAACAACCAGAGATTTTAGAAGAGATAGAAGTGGTTTGCTTTATTAATTCTTTTATTTTTTCTTTTTGATGTTTTTGATTTCATATTGTATTAATTTCTCTTTTTTTCAAATGTAGGGAATCAAGAGCTTAAAGTCATTGATTTGGGCAAATATTGATAAAAATTTTGATAAATTCGAATTGTATGTATTTAGAAATATTTTTAGTGTTCCAAAAGATGTGATTCTCCCTAATGAAACTGTATGTTTTCTTATGTTTCGATATTTTTTTTTCTTCTTTTTCTTTTTCTTTTTCTTTTCTCACCCAATCTTATTCTCTTACAAAAAAAAAAAAAAGGTTGGAGATAGAATTCGTACTGAAAAAGATGTAGAAGAAGTAGAAGACTCTTTATGTAAAATTAATTCAGAACTTTCATCGGTTAATCACTTTCTTTTCTTCTTTTCCTATGAAATTAAAATTATTTATCTTGAACTTTTCTTTTTTTTTTCCTCAAAAAAAAAAAAAATTAGTCCCAAGAAACAAATTCAATTTTACAAGGAGAACTACGTTCAATTGAAAATAATATTGCAATACTTGAACAAATAGAACAACTTTTTAACTTTGTAAATGAATCAATAGGTCTACAAAAGGATAATGGTTAGCATTTTTTTTTTTTTTTTTTTTTTTTTTTTTTTGTAGAAACTTTAACCTCTCTTTTTTTCATTGTTAGCTCCCAGTTTGAATGATATACCAATTATAGTCGAAAAAGTTGAAGAAATGATAAAGTTAGCAAATCATTTGACTGGTTCCGTAAAGACTCATCCTATTCGAAGAAGTAATTAGAAAAAAAAAATGTACATTTATTATTATTTCTTTATTTTTTCTTTCCATAAATTATTATTCACCAATAACTTTTAATATAGATAATTGATTCACCTCTGTATAATATTGATGTCAAATAAACATTGTTAGATAGTTTTACTTGGTTTAGTTTTATTTCCTCTTGATTTTGACTTAAAATTCTTTTTAGTTTTAATTCATTTTCAAGTTAAGTCAAGAAAAATATGCAATGATTTCTCAACTTTACAATACATTTCAAATCAAGGATCATATTACATTTTTGTCCTTTCCAACAAATTGAGACCTTTTGATAGACTTTTTTTTTTGCATTAAATTTCTTCAATCAATACATTTAGAAAGTTGGATTTGAATGATTTGTCAAAATAAAGTATTAATAAATATCTGATGAACAAAGAGAAATGAAATCAAAAGGTATTTGAAATCAAAGAAACATCAAAATATTCTCAGTGAACATTGAACCTCTGCAATCATAAATTAATTCGTTAATTTAAAGTTCGTTTGGCCCAAAAAAAGACAAACACAAAACAAAAAACAAAAAACAAAACTAAAAAAAAAACTTTGATTCAAGAGATGAAGGTTCATTTTCATTATTCATTATCCATTATTCATTAATGATTTTTGATTTCTTTTAGAATGGTTTTCAAATTTTAATGTCAATCAATCAATTTACAACTCACATTTATTTATTTATTTATTTATTTAATTTTTTTTTAATATTTCAGGCAAATCCAAGATATCAAACTGGCTTGGAAATCTTTCGTTACTTGAAGACAAGAGAAGCTCAATATCAACGTCAATTAAAGCGCCTTGTGAAATGTAATTCCTTTACTTTTAATCCTCAAGGAATTGAACAGAATGGTGAGATGATTAAAGAGATCTTTCGTCCTCTTGAGTTTACAGGAACGAGCTCAATGAAGCCTCCTTTTGAAGCGAGAGGAGAACATCTACGCCTATCAACACAAAGACTCGATAAACCTACTATTTCATTAATGACTCATATTGATACAGTTTATCCTGAAGATGTAGAAAAAGAAAATGATTTCACTTGGAAAAAAGTAAATTCTGATATGATTATTGGTCCTGGAACAATGGTATTTATTTTTTTTTTGATCGAATCTCTGTCAATATTTTGATATCAATAAATAAAAATCAACAACAACATCAGCATCATTAACAACAAAAACAAAAACAAAAAAAATTATAAAATTAAGGATATAAAAGGAGGAACAATTTTAATGGCAATGACATTAGATGCACTCAGGACAATCTCACCAAAACATTATCATAGTGTAAATTGGGAAGTATTTTGTAATGCTGCAGAAGAGATCTTGTGCCAAGATTTTAAAGTATTTGTAGAATCAGAGCTTTTAGCAACTAAAGTACTTTGTTGTTTAGTATTTGAGAATGGTTCAATCTCTCCTCCACTTCTTTCAAATGTTGATGATCAAGATGGAACCGAAGAAAATGAAAAAGGAAAGAAAAAGAAAAAGATTGATCATAATGGTGATGATGATCAAATTGAAGAAAATCATGAAATACTAACTGAAGAAGAAATTATGAGAGAAATGAAAAGGGATTATACTTATGTTGTATCAAGAAAAGGAATGGCAGTTTGGGGATTAAAAGTTGAAGGAAAAGAAGCTCATGCAGGAAATCAACACGAATTTGGTGCAAATTCAATAGTGGCATTGGGTTCCCTCCTTCTTCCAATTTCAAAATTAACAGACTATTCTAAAGAATTAACTTTCAATGTTGGTACAATTCAAGGTGGGACAGCACATAATACTGTACCAGGAACAGCTTCTGCACTTATTGAGATGAGAGCTTTTGAGCTTGAAATCTTTAATCAAGGAATAGAAAACTTTTATGCAACTGTTCAACAAGAAATTAAAAAACATAAAGGATGTTCTCTTCAAATTGAAAAATTAAATGAAGTAAGCCCTTGGCCAAGGAATTCAAGTTCTGATACTCTTTTTCAATATTGGGAAAAGTCAACAGAGATATTTGAAGGGAAGAGCATTCAAGAAAAAAGAGGAGGACTTTCAGATGGAAATCATTTTTTTATAAAATATCCAACAATAGATGGTTTAGGTCCATGGGGTGCTAATGCTCATTGTGCAGTAAACAAACCTATAAAATTTAGAAAGTTTACACAAGAATATGTTCATTGGAGTTCTTTTATCCCAAAAGCAACTATCAATGCTTTGTCTTTAATGATGTTAATAGATTTTCATGGAGAAATGTAAAAAAGAAAAAAAAGGAAAATGGAATTAATGAATGAAATGTAATATTTAATGTAAATTTGAAAGAAATAGTTTTTTTAAAAAAAGATCAAGTTCTTTCTTTCTTGTTTATTTTGATATAATTCTATTTTTTGTTTTTTTTTTCTAATTTTTCTCTAGTCGACAAATTGGATTTGCTTGAACAACATTCAAATCAATTTTATGTCCACATAAATCTCTAATATTATTAATTCCATATTTAATCATTGTTGGTCTTTCTAAAGATAATCCCCAAGCAATAACAGAAACTGTTGGTGGAAGACCCATTGGTAATAACATCTCTGGACGGAAAACTCCTGAATTTCCAATTTCAATCCATTTATTTAAACCTTCATGAAATGCAAAAACTTCCATACTTGGTTCAGTATATGGATTATAAGCAGGTTTAAATCTTAATCTATTCATTCCTTTTTTATTTTTATTTTTATTTTTATTAGTGGATTTATTTTTATAAAAAAGAAGAGAAAAAAAAAATGAATATTGTTTACCAAGTTTTTTAAAGAATATTTCAAGAATTCCGATTAAGTCTCCAAGAGAAAGATCATAATCTGCAATAAGTCCTTCAATTTGATGGAATTCTGCTAAATGAGTTGCATCAAGTGCTTCATTTCTAAAAACTCTATCAATTGAAAAATATTTTGTTGGAACGAATTTTTCTTGTTTTGCTAATTTATAAAGCATTCTTGCACTAACAGCTGTTGTATGAGTTCTAAGAATATTTTTTTCAGCTTCTTCCTTTTTCCAATCATATCGATATCTATTTGATTTTTATTATTTATTTTTTTTTTTTTTGAAAAATAAAGAAATAAATAAATAACCCTAAAGAACCATATCCTCCTTCTGCATGAACTTTTTTAACAGCTTCTAAATATTCTTCAGGGAATTCGTGAGCTCTTTCAGGATCTTGTTTTGATTATTTTTATTTAATTTATGGAGTTATAATTAATACACAAAACAAAACAAAAGAGTAGTAAATTAAAGTGGGGTTAAGAGTAAAGAAAAATCAAAATGAAATGGTTCTGACCTTTTAAGAAGAAAGTATCATGGGCATCTCGAGCAGGATGTTGTTGGGGTTGGAAAAGTGTATCAAAATTCCAGAAAGAACTTTCAACAAAATTATTTGTGGGCATTTCAGAAAATCTTAATTTTATTTAAATTTCAACTAAAGTTATAGGAAAAAAAGAAAGAGGTTACCCCATTTCAAAGAAAATCTTTCTAAATTCTTCTCTAACTTTAAGTAAAGGATGTAAATGCCCAGATGTTGGAGCAATTCCTTGAGTATTGAAGTTATATTTTTTGAAAGATTGATTTTTCCATTCTCCACTTTTTTTTTTTGAAGAATTTTTTTAAAAAAAAATTTAAAAAAGCTCAAAAAAAATTTTTTTTTTTTTAAACCTTAAAATCATTGCTTGATCTAAATCTGTTGCATATTTGACAATATTGAAAGAAAATTGAGGTCCCTTTGTTACATCGTAAGTTTTAATTTCACTTTATTGATTTATGAAATTTATTTTTTTTTTTTCAAAAAAAAAAAACAAAACAAAACAAAAGTAATATGAAAAAGTACACTGGGTTTGCTAATTTTCTCTTTTTTAAATCATTTAAAGTTGATGTTCCAAGTTGACCTGACCCAACTTGTTGTAATTGTTGTTGAGTTTCATCAACAATATTTTCAGTCTTTTTTTTTAAAAAAAAAAGAAAAAAATGTGTCAATAAAATTAATTAGTGATTCAAATAAAAAGAAAATAGAATTTAAAAATATACAATTTTTGTTATGAACCCATTTTGAATTGAAATCCATTTTGCTTTCAAAGCTTTTCCAATTCCAATTTTGGCTGAATCTCCTAAAAGTGTCTAATTTTTCACAATAAATGATTAAATAAATTAATTGAAGCACAAGTTTTGAATTTCAAGTTCAATTAAATATTTACATGAAGCTCTGATTGATTAATTCCATCCTTTGGGACAGCATGAAAAACTTTTGCTTCATGACTTCCATCTTTTGCAATGCTTTTCCCTTCTTCAGTTAATGCCCATACTAAAGTTTCCACCATGGTTGTTATTACCATCTAATTTAATTCCCATTTAATAAAGAACAAAGAATCAAAGAATTAAGAATTAAGAATTAAGAATTAAGAATGAATCATGAAAAAACCTCTTTTCCTGCTAAAGAATTAGCAGCTCCAACAACTAATTGATGGTCAATTCCATGAGCTTTTGAGATCTCTCCAGTATTTATCTTTCCACAACTATCAACTTGTGTTAGTATTAACTTCTGAACATCACCAATCTGCATTTCTTTATCTATTCCTTCCTTTCAAAAGATATCGATCTATTCGAAAGAAAAAAAAGTATTAGATCTAATTATTCTAAAACTTTGAAATGTTGTTCTTATTTTCAAATAGATCATAGAAGAGAATTTTAGAATGAGTTTTCTTTTAAAATTCAAATTTGAAAGAAACGAAGAAGATGATATATATTCATGGTTTTAACAATTCAATTGGGATTGTGAAAGCGAAGAGAACAGCCTTTTTCTTTTTTTTTTTTTTTTTTTTTTCCAACAAAGACAACGACTTCCAGTTCATTTCAATTCTAATTACAATACATTTACAATTTTAAGCTCTCACATGAATGTATCTCTAGAGCCAAAGATTTCCTGAAAGAATCTGTATTCACCTTATTTTTGATTTTATTTTATTTTTTTATTGGAAAATTGACGAAGTATTACAACATTTGTCACTCTTTCAAAGTCAATCCCATGAAAATCAAACTAATTAATTTCCCTAGTTGGACCTCACAATAGTATTCGTATTTGATTGTATAAATCAATCAAAGTTTACAAATAAAAGAAGGGTTTTCTAATAGGACATCAATTGGAACAATAGCAAGATTGAGCTATTGATTAATCTTTCTGATGAACTTTTAGGAAAGGCAAACATCAAGCAAATTCAACTCATTTGAACTCAACATCTTTGATTCAAAACTATCACAAAATAGTTATAATTTATTATTATTTGTTGAATTGGTCAATCAATTAGAAAAGAATAGTTTCAAATCAACGAATATAAGTTTCAGAAGAAGAGTTGTTTATTTATTTATTTTCCTTTGCGATTTCTCATTAATCACTCAACCCCCTCAGTGCTGTCTCACTTATATATATTCCTATTCTTAATCATTCACTTTCATTTCATTCTCATATTTCAATTCTACTATTTGAATACATTTAAATGAACTCGTTTCAAATTACTCTTATATTGAATATTCAGAATGATATAATAAGAGTTTTTGTTGTTTTATAAATAATTATTTTTATTTATTTATTGCGTTGAATAATAATATGGATCTGGCTTGATAATAACAACAACGATAGTTAATAACATAATCAAGTAGATAATTATAATAATTATAATAATTTAATGATAATACAATAATAAGAACATTGTTCAATTGATAAGAATCATATGCATAAATAATTGAATAATAATAATAATCGATTAAAAATTATTTTATTTTATATTTTATTATTTGAAATTTGAAAAAGAACTAAATGATTTATTATTTATTATAATAGAGAAATGTCAACAGATTTCAAACTTTCTGATGATGAACTAACTCGAGATCCTTTAATGATCTTTGACCTTAATGATCAACTTGGAAAAGGGTAAAAAGCTCTTCTTATTTCAATTCTTTTACTTATTCTTTTTGAAAATTTGACAAAAAGCAACTATTATTATTGACACAAATAATAATTATTGTGCTGTTGAATAATTGATCAAATATCTATACACATTAACAACAAATGAAAAGAAAAATAAAAGAAACAAGACTTATTGTTTTTAATTTTAAAGGTCATATGGAGAAGTACATAAAGGAGTTCATAAAAAGACAAGCAGTATAGTCGCTGTAAAGATCGTTCCAATCGAAAATGATTTGGAATCAACTGTAAAAGAAATTAATATGATGAGTGAAATTCAAAGTCCTAATATTGTTCAATTCCATGGAAGTTTTTTGAAAGACCAATCTCTTTGGGTTTTTTTCTTCTTCTTCTTCTTCTTTTCCTTTTGTTTCATCGATCATTTTTTAATAAAACTTTTTATTATGATTAGATTATTATGGAATATTGTGCAGCCGGTTCTATGTCTGAGATTATGAGAATGTGCAAAAAAACTTTCACTGAAGAACAAATCGCATATATAATGAAAGATACTCTCAAAGGACTTTCTTATCTTCACTCTAAGAAAAAAATTCATCGTGATATTAAAGCTGGAAATATTCTTTTAACATCAAAAGGAGAAGCAAAACTTGGTTCTTTTTTCTTACTTACTTACTTACTTACTTATTGTTCTTTTATTTCATCTTTTAAATAAAAAAAAAAACTTTCTTTTGATAGCCGATTTTGGAGTTTCAAGTCAACTTTTATCAACAATGGAGAAAAAAGTAACTGTAATTGGATCACCTTTTTGGATGGCACCTGAAGTTCTTTCTGAAACAGGTCATGGAGTTAAAGCAGGTATTTTTTTTCCTTTTGAATGACTTTCAAAAAAGAACAACAAATCACAAAAAATAAATCATAAGATATTTGGTCTTTGGGAATTACTGCACTTGAATTAGCTGATGGAAGACCTCCTCATCATAATATACATCCAATGAGAGTATTATTTA
>Ga0209960_1004834_pt1 | contig 9977 bp, 7 predicted proteins | sample ThiBiot_500_plan_2_FD_183947 | JGI IMG/M metagenome (GOLD analysis project Ga0209960, IMG submission 183947) | Wastewater bioreactor microbial communities from Cape Town, South Africa - Thiocy_expt_500_plan (SPAdes) | ecosystem: Engineered > Bioreactor > Thiocyanate-remediating > Anaerobic-Aerobic...
TTTTTAAAAAAAAAAAAAAAAAAAAAAAAATGAAATCATCAAAGGAAATTTTAACATCAGGTATACAAATCAATAAGAGAGGGCAAATTCCCTAGTTCTGTTGGAATGGCTCCAGTAAGTTGGTTTGCATTGAGATGTCTTGTTGTTGTTTTTTTGTTTTTGTTTTTTTGTGAATGGGTTTTGAATGGGAAGGGGGGTAAAAAAAAAAGGGAATGGTTTGTTACAGATCTTTAAGATTAACTAAATTTCCCAATTCAGTTGGGATTGAACCACTCAGTTGATTACTGTCAAGGGCCCTTTTATTTCATTAGAAAGTTAAATTAAAGAAAGGAAGGGAAAAAAAGTGCGCAACTACATTTGTTGTAAAGTTGAAAGATTCCCAAGCTCATGTGGAATGGTTCCAGTAAGTTGGTTAGCACGTAGGACTCTGTTTAAATTTAATGAGATTATTTTTAGGAAATGTTAAATGTGTTTGACAAGTTCTGCAAATTTGGTAGACTTGCAAGTTCTGTTGGAATGGTCCCTTCCAATTTATTAGAACTCAGTTCTCTATTTGAATTTGATGATTAAAAATCTTGTTGTTTTTTCAAAAATGAGAAAAATATGAAACAAAAGATTCAATTGCAATAAGGTTCCAAGTTCTGTTGGAAGAGTTCCATTTAGTTGATTAATATTGAGAGATCTTTTTATTGTTTTTTTTTTTTTTTCGATTTAGATAAAAATGAAAAAATGTTGAGATGAAATTTTTACAATTGTTGTAAGTTTGTTAAACCACCTAAGAGCGTAGAGATTGTTCCTTGGAGTGCTTTACTTTGAAGTTGTCTAATATTATTTTAAAATGAAGAAAAGACAAGGAAAAAAGATGACAAATAGTACAAATATGTAACTCTTTTTGGAGATAAATAATTATCACAACTCACACCAGTTTGTCCACACAAATCATTTAAAAAATTCCAAGATAAAGTCCCTTTTGAAGTTAATGAATTATAAAAATCTTTCAAAATTGTTTGATCATTTTCACTCAAACCAACTATTCAAAAGGGAAAATGATATTAGCTTAAGTTTTCAAAGCAAAAAGAAGGAAAGAAAAAAAAATAGAGTACTGGCACAAGAAATCCCATTTCCATAAAAACCAGAATTACATTCACAATTAAAACTTCCCAATGTATTTGTGCAATTTGCATTTGCTGAACAGCCTCCATGATTTGTTAAACATTCATTAATATCTGTTTTATTTTTGAAATAGTTGTATTTTTTTTTGATTAATTTTCGAAAATGTATCATGCAATATTACCATCACAAGAACCAGTAATCGATGTCCAATTTCCAATTGAACCCATTTGAATGCATGATCTTGAAACAAAACCATTAAATCCATTCAAACATATCCCATTAACTGTTTGTCCATTTGCAAATGTTTCACTCCATTGTGCATTTCCTTCATTTGAAATAGTTGGGCAATTTATCACTAATTATTAAGTGTGAGGACTATTCGAATGATAAAAAAAGAAAGAAAGAAAGAAAGAAAAAGAAAAAGAAAAAGAAGAAAAGAAAAAGAAAAAGAAAAAGAAAACCATTTTCGCAGGTGGTGCCACCAAATCCAAGTAAACATTCACAATGAAAATTTCCAGAAGGTGATCTTGTTGAACATTGTCCTCCATTTGAACATTTGTTTGTTGGACAACTTGCACCTATCAATTTCGATTTTTTTATATCGGGAAATTAAGGTCATTTTTATTTCTTTATGTAATTTTATACCACATTGATTATTTGCAGTATTATAATCATTGTATAGAGTGGAGATGTAATTAAAAATTGGACAACCCCAATAATTATTTGCAACATATCTATGAAATAAAAATAAATATGAGAATGTGTTTTGTTCATTTAGTATTGGATTTCTGGGAAATAATAAAAAAAAAGAGAAAAAAAGAAAGAAAGAAAGAAAGAAAGAAAGAGGAAATGATAAATGATATATTTTTACAGATATTGCAAATTTGTGAGAGTTCTAAGTTCGGTAGGAATTGTCCCTACTAATTTATTAGTATCGAAATACCTATTTAAAATATATTTGGAAACTAAAGTCATTTGAAAAAAAAAAAAAAGAGTAGTGGAAATATTTTACAGTTGTTGTAATTTTGTTAAGCTTCCAAATTCTGTTGCAATGGTTCCCTCGAATTGATTGGTAGATAAGGATCTATTTTGGAGATATTAATTACTTAAATATTGCTTTTGAAATTATTTAGAATCAATGATACAGGGTAATCAAACTTTCGAGATTTCCTAATTCTGTTGGGATATTACCACTTAATTGATTAACTTGGAGATACCTATTATTTTCTCCTTTAGATTTTTTTCTTTAGAAGGATGATAAAATAGGGTTTACAGATATAGCAAATTTGTAAGAGTTCCAAGGTAGGTGGGAATTGTCCCTCCTAATACATTATTATTGAGATATCTATTTGAAATATATTTGGAAATCAAGCGCATCTGAAAAAAAGAGTAGTGTAAATATTTTACAGTTGTTGTAATTTTGTTAAGCTTCCAAATTCTGTTGGGATGGTTCCGTTCAGTTGATTATAGTGAAGATACCTATTTGTATTGTAGAAGATTTTTGAACAGGCGAAAAGAATTTTTTTTTTTTTTTGTGAAATTTTTTACAGCACTCTCAAATTTGTTAAGTTTCCGAGTTGTGTTGGGATTGTTCCTATCAATTGATTGTTTTCGTGGTATCTATTTTAATTTTCTTAGAGTTGAATTTTTTTTTTAGAAAAAAAAAAGCTAAGATATTGTGGTTATTTTACAGAATTTGCAAATTTTTTAAAGCCCCGATTTCGGTTGGAATGGTTCCATTAAATAGATTCCCGTTTAATGCCCTATATGAGTCCAAGTTATAGACTTATTTTGCAAAAGATGATAAAAATTTTTTACAGGTTCTGCAAATTTGTTAAACGCCCAAGTTCTGTTGGAATACTTCCTGTAAATCGATTGTTAGCTAGAGACCTTTTGAAAAAAAAAATCAATGGATTTGTGCTTTAAAAAGAAAACAAAAAAAAAAGGGAAGGTAAATCAATGGATAACTATTCAAATAACTTTGAATCTTACAAAGTTTTCAAACGTACAAGATTCCCAAATTCGCTTGGAATTGTTCCTGTGAATTGAGCATTGACTTGCCTATTTATGATTTGTGTTTTCAAAGAATAAGAAGGAAAAAATAAAGGAGGAGAATTGAGGGTACATTGTTTCTAAGTTACTTAAGCCTCCAAGCATAGGAGTGAGTGAACCAGTCAGTGAGACGAGGTTGAACAATTGTCTTTTTCAAGAAATAATTGATAGTTTTGAAAAAGAACAGAAAAAGAAAAAAAAAAGAAGAAGAAAAGAAAGATACAATGTTTTCACTCTTTTAGGAAATGAATCATCACAAGAAATTCCATACTGTCCGCATAAATCTTTTGAAATATTCCAAGCCAAAAGATCTTTATTAGGTAGTGAATTATAAAAATCTATCAAAATTGCTTGGTCATTTTCATCCAAAGTAGCTAAATGAGGAGATATTGAGAAAGAATAGAAAAAATAAAAAAGGATAAAATAAAAAGAGTGAAAGAGATGAATAAAAGAAAAAGAAGAAAGAAAAAACTGAAAATAGAGTACCAGTACAAGAAATCCCATTTCCATAAAAACCAGAATTACATTCACAATTGAAACTTCCAATTGAATTTGTACATGTTGCATTCTCATGGCATCCTCCATTACTTGTTAAACATTCATTAATATCTATTCGTTTATTTGTATGTTATTCTTGATTTGTATTTTTTGTGATAAAAGAAGTACCATCACAAGAACCAGTAATAGATGTCCAATTTCCAATTGAACCTATTAGAATGCATGATCTTGAAACAAAACCATTAAATCCATTCAAACAGGTCCCATTAATTGTTTGTCCATTTGCAAATGTTTCACTCCATTCTGCATTTCCTTCATTTGAAATATATGGACAATTTATAACTAATTATTAAGTGTGAGGACCATTCGAATGATAAAAAAAGAAAGAAAGAAAGAAAGAAAGAAAGAAAGAAAGAAAGAAAGAAAGAAAGAAAGAAAAAGAAAAAGAAAAAGAAAAAGAAAAAGAAAGAAGAAAAGAAAAAGAAAACCATTTTCACAGGTGGTGCCACCAAATCCAAGTAAACATTCACAATGAAAATTTCCAGAAGGTGATCTTGTTGAACATTGTCCTCCATTTGAACATTTGTTTGTTGGACAACTTGCATCTATCAATTTCGATTTCTTTCATCGACAATTCGGAAAGGTCTTATTTTTATTTACCACACTGTCCCTTTGCGTCAGTATAGTCATTCGTTTGAACGGAGGAGTAATTAGGAATTGGACAATCCCAATAATTATTTGCAAGATATCTATGAAATAAAATGTTCAATAAAATATATATTTTGTAATTTTTTTTTTTTTCGCTTACAAGGAATTAGATGCTAAAGTCAAAATAAAAGTTGGAATTGGGCCCGAAAATTGGTTTCCGTACAGGTTCCTTTGGAAAATATCGTAACAAATTTAGTGAATAGCATTTGGTGATTGAAAAAAAAAAAAAAAAAAAAAAAAAAAAAAAAAAAAAAAAAAAAAAAAAAAAAAAAAAAAAAAAAAAAAAAGGATATGAATGTATTTTACAGATATTGCAAATTTGTGAGATTTTTAAGCTCTGTTGGAATCCCATGAAGTAAATTAGAGCCGAAAGAGCTTTTTAAATTTGACAATATTGAACACGAAAAAAAAGAAAGAAAGAGCGAATGAAATTATTTTACAGATATTGCAAATTTGTGAGAGTTCCGAGATAGGTAGGAATTGCCCCTCCTAATACATTAGTATTGAGGTATCTATTTGAAATATATTTGGAAATCAAGCGCATCTGAAAAAAGGAATGTAAAAATTTTACAGTTCTTGTAAATTTGTTAAGGTCGCAAGTTCTGTTGGGATTGTGCCTGTCAGTTTATTGCTACCAATATTTCTATTTGAATTTGATTTAAAAGATATTTAAGTCATTAAGTGGCTGAGTCCTTCGTCATTTTTGATTTAAAAACTAAGGTAAATATTTTACAATTGTTGTAAATTAGGAAGGTTACCAAGCTCTGTTGGAATTGTCCCTGAAAGTTGATTCCGGTTGAGATATCTAAGAATGACTCATGAATATTAAATTTTCTAAAAGAAGAGCGAATGTAAATATTTACAATTGTTCGAGTTTCGTCAAATTCTCGAATCCAGATGGGATAGTTCCATTCAGTTGATTATTCTCGATCGTTCTATAATATTTCGTTTTTTTTTTTTTTTTTCAGTTAATTCGTTTATTTTTCTCAAATGAAAATTTTGGCTTCTAAGTTTACAAATATTCGAGGTTAGTTAAACCAACCAGTAGCGTTGAAATTGTTCCTTTGAGTGCCTTATTTGAAAGGAATCTATACAATTTTTATTTGAAAAAAATCATCAAATCAAAAATGAAACAATAAATAAATAAATAAATAAATAAATAAATATGAAAAAAGAGGTAGTTACATGGTGTATACTCTCGAAAAGGGAGGTAAACCGTCACAATATATTCCTACGCTCCCACACAAATCATTAGAAACATTCCATGACAAAGTCTCTTTGTAGGTTAATGAATTATAAAAATCCACCAAAATTGCTTGATCATTCGGATCAATTGCGCCTATTTAATATTTAAATATATATATTTGTTTATTTTTTATTATTTCGAGTAGATAGATAAATAAATCCAAGAAGAAAGGAAAGAATAAAAAAAAGAAAAGAAAAGAAAAGAAATCAAATGATGAAATATGACCTAGAGAGTAGTGAAATAGGAAGTAAAAACATAGCGAACAGAATAGAATACGAAGGGGCATGATGATGAAACAAAGTGTGTTTTTTTTTATTCTTTCCTTGAAAAAAAAAAAAGCTGAAACACTTTCGTTTCATCAAAAAGAAAAGGACAGTCCAAGAGAAAGTGAACCAAATGCAGCTAAAATCAAAAAATAAATCCCAGAATTCCCCAAAGGGCATTGAATCAAAAAAAAAAAACAACGAAAAACAACTAAAGTTACTTGGAGCAAACTGGAAAGGGTAAAACTAAGGAGATCAGATCGATTGATGGTGTTAGGATGCTGACTTCGATTCCGATTTTGCTTTTGAAAAGGGATACAGTCAGGAGCAAATAGATTGATGGTGTTGGGTGCTTTGACTTTGATTTCGATTTAAAGGATGTGCCCTCCTTCGTCTGAAGAGATTTTTTTTTATAAAATAGCTCAATGATTTGAGGATCTTTTCATGCTTGCAAGATTCATCTCTAAAAACTAATATCTAATGAATGGGAAAAGGTATTCGAAAAATCAATACTTGTTTTGTTTTGTGGCCAAGTTACAATAAAAAAATGATCAATGATTGATAAAAAGCATGCATAAATAAAAAAATAAAATAAAAAATAGAAAGAAATTGAATCAAAATCAAACAAATAATCAAATTTAAATCGGAATTACTTGGAATTAGTTGGGTGTTGAAAGGGTACTCTTGTCTTGAACTCTATAGTTGAAATCACAGTAATTCTAAAATGTCTTGCTTTGAAAAATTGGAGAGAGGGAAACTTTTGATCTTCAAGTTGGCCATTTTTTTTTTTTTTGTTTTTTTTTTCTTCTGATTTTTGAATTTTTGAATTTTTGAATTTGAAAGAAGATGCATCTTTTGAGAAAGTAATTATGCAAATTGAATTGGTATTGAATAAGAATGATTTTGGTATCATTTTTATTCCAAATTAATTGAAGTATAAGATTGGATAGGATGTTATGTAGTTTTCTTCTTGAAAATAATGAGAAAATAAGATAAGAACAAGAAAAAGTTGGGAAAATGGTGAAAAAACCGTTAAAAATTCAAATTTCTTTGTGCTGCTACTTTATAAAGCCAAAAACTCTTTCAAAGTTCACTTATAAAGCATTTATTCTTTATCATTTCTGTATTATTATTTTATTGAAATATCCAAATTTTATTTGAATTTCAAAAAACATTAGATTCCATTCAAATACAATGCAACAAGAATTCGAAACAAAACACTGTTTGCTGCAAACAAATCACTGAAGAATGAAAAATGAAATGAAAACCAGAAATTGAAATCGGAAAGACACACTCTCATATGCATAAATAATTTTTACATTACCCTTTACCCAATTGAATCAAAACATAAGAAAGGTTATTTCTCTTTTACTTTATTTTTATTTTTATTTCTAATATTATTCAAAAATAATTTATAATAAATAGTTTCAATTTCTCAATGGAAACAATGAAGAACTGAAATCATGAACTGAAAAGTTAAGCTACAAATTAATCATCTTCAATAACGAAACTGATAATTGGAAGAAAACAACAAAACAAATCTAATAAAATTATTTAACAAAAGTAAAGTTTGTTATTTATTTGTAATAATTAAGAAATAAAAATAATAGTTATCCAGGTTGAAATACCATTCTGTGCTGAACTCAAATCGGTTGCATCAAGTTGAATACTCTTCAAATGCATTGATAATTTCAACAATTCAAGAATCAAGAAAATTTGAGATGAATTGTTTCCAATTACATTTTTGAATCAAGAGTAATGTTTATTTTTTGTTCTATTTCTATTTCAAAAATAATTAACTAAGAAGAAGAAAAAAATAGACATTATCCAAATATTAAATTTCTATTTGTTTCGGTCAGGAGAATTGGTTCCGAATTGAGAGATATAAAGAAAGAAATAAAATGAATGGTTACGTATTTGCCCAAAAGATTTTAGTTCTCCTAGGAAAGAATTAATTTTGGTTTCCATTTCTTCAATTAAGTTCCACTTTCAACAAATGTTGCACACCTTTGGTAAATTTCTTGAGAATTTTTTCTTTGGGAAGTTGAATATCTTCCTTCTCTTTCTTTTATGATCTGAGCTTGTTCTTGTTTCAATAAATAAATAAAAAAAGTATTTTTTATTTATTCCATTCTTATTTCTTTCTGATTTTGATTCCATTTATTTTCACAAATTAAAAAATAAAAGATGTTCAAGTTTAAAAAGAAGATAATAACTGAAGTGAATCAACACATACTCTTCAACCAAGATCAAGATTTAATTTCTATTCTTTTTTTTTTTTTTTTTTTTCCTTTAATTCTTTGGAGATTTTGGACTTCAAGTGAACCAAAGACGAGTTGAATGTTTTTCAAAAGGAATCATGTAAACTAAGTTGCTGATGAATTAGTTGTTCAAACTTATCCCATTTTATATTGTGCATTATAAAACCAAATCTCAAAAATTTGTTTTCTTCATTTGGTTCTGACAATATTTTTTATAAAATTAATTTTCAATTTTCGTTCAGTTTTTTTGATATTCCGTTAGTTATATATTTTATTGGAGACATTTTAAACAAACAAACAAAAAATTGTCCAGAGATTATTAATTCTCTTTTTATGATTAAAAAATTGAAATTTTGTGATCATCTCCACAAACAATGATTTCTTGAGTTTTAGGATTAATTGTAGCAGAAACTGGATGAGTCACTTTGAATTGTGTGATGTACGTTCCATTCGAATCAAATATTTGAATTCTATTATTATTACAATCATAAACAAGAATATTATCATTTAAATCAACACAAACTCCCCATGGAGAAACAAATTCACCATTTCCATTTCCTTCTGATCCAAATTTTGAAATAAAATTTCCTTCACAATCAAATATTTGAATTCGATCATTGAGTTGGTCACTAACAATAATATTTCCTTTTGAATTGATGGCTATTCCAGCTGGGCCATCAAATTGACCATTTCCATTTCCTTTTGATCCAAATTTTGAAATAAATTTTCCTTCAAAATCAAATATTTGAATTCTATTATTGCTATTATCACAAACAAAAATATTGTCATGAAAATCGGTTGCTAGTCCAACTGGATTATTAAATTGACCATCTCCATTTCCTTTAGATCCAAATGTTGAAATAAAATTTCCTTCTGAATCAAATATTTGAATTCTATGATTATAACAATATTCGCCAACAATAATATTTCCTTTTGAATTAATAGCTATTCCAAATGGATTATTAAATTGACCATTTCCATTTCCTTTTGATCCAAATTTTGAAATAAATTTTCCATCTGAACCAAAAATTTGAATTCTATTATTATCTCGATCACAAACAATAATATTTCCATTTGAATCTATTGTTACTCCTCTTGGACTATCAAATTGACCATCTCCATTTCCTTCTGATCCAAATATCAATTTTGGTTCAATTATTTCATTATAATTTCTTGGTTTCAATTTTAAAAATGCTTGGATTTGAAAAGGTGAAAAAGGAAGATTTATTCCATCATATTCAATAAATATTAAATATTTTTTTTCATCTTTTAATTTCATTATCACTTCATATTTTCCATTATTTAAATCCATAATTTTCCATTCATATTTCTCATTATTTCCATCATCTAATTTTGATTTTAATTCATTTTCAATTTTAATTCCAAATTTCATTCCATTTCCTCCATTTCTCATTTCATTTCCATCTTTTGAATAACTTATTATTTCAAATTTAAATTCTTTATTTTTATAAATTCTTTCTTTTTCATCCCTTAGAATTAAACATTTTTCAGTTGAAATTTCATTTGAATCAATCATTCCAATATTTGAAATATTTGAATAAATTGATTCTTCCTCATTCTCGTTAATTAAAAGCTCAATGAATGAATTATGGCATGGTTCAATGTTCCAAATATTAGTTGATAAATAATTTAATCTTGATTCATAGAAATTTTTCATTGAGATTAATTGAAGATCATTCTTGTTTTTCTTTGATAAAGAAATTGAATTTTCAATCATTTGACAAGATCCAATAATACTTTCAATTCCAAATTTCAATTCTTCTATTTGAAGTTCCAATTCTTTCTTTTTATATTTCTCAATTTCCTCTAATTTAT
>Ga0209960_1004835_pt1 | contig 9973 bp, 15 predicted proteins | sample ThiBiot_500_plan_2_FD_183947 | JGI IMG/M metagenome (GOLD analysis project Ga0209960, IMG submission 183947) | Wastewater bioreactor microbial communities from Cape Town, South Africa - Thiocy_expt_500_plan (SPAdes) | ecosystem: Engineered > Bioreactor > Thiocyanate-remediating >...
TAAAGAAAAAAAAAAAAATGAAAAAATGAAAAATGAAAAAGTCAAAAAATACTTTTTTTCACCTCCACCACCAGAAGCTATCCTTGCTTTTGGAGTCGGATTCGCTAGCATCTCTTTTAACTTTTCTGCTCGATCCATATATTCAGTTGTTTTAGAACGAATAGTTTCTTTAATTTTAGGATTCTTTTCATCTTTATTTTATTTATTTTATTTATTTTATTTTATTTTATTTTATTTTATAGGTATGATTATATGATTCACATCATGAAAAAAAAGAAAAAAAATACATTTTAAAGCTGCCATGAAATATTTTAAAGAATTACTATATTGAACAAGTGCTTCTTCATACTTTTGTTCACGATCGAGATCACAAGCAGATTTTGCAATCTCAATTGCTTTCTATAATCATTAAAACAAATTTACTTAATTGTCATTCATTGAAAAATGTTTGAAAAAAAGAAATAAAAATATATAAAAAAGAAACCTGTAGGAAATTTGCATCTCCCATAATTTATCTCGTCTTATAAATAGTTAATTGGTACAAAAAGGAATCTTTAAAAAAATATAATAAAATAAAATAATGGGTTTCCTAAGTCAGATCGAAGGTCCGAGGAAGGAGGAAGACTAAAAAAAAGAAAATTGTTATTAGACATTGATTGAGAATTTTAAAAGAAAGTCATTTCGTTATATTTTTTATTTATTAAGAGAATAATGTAAGAAGTAATAATAAGGAATATAATTGTTGAATTAACGAGTTTTTTTTAAAAAAAAAGAAAATCAAATCAACTTTTGAATTATTTGGTAAAAAGAAAATAAAAACAAAATCAAAAAATTAATCAAACAAAATATCACTAATTCCTAATTCAAATTAAGTCAAGAATAAAGTCTTTGTTCGTTATTTTACTGATTTGATTTTACTATTTTGAAATCCTTTTGTATTGTTCATTTTGTATTTATTTTCCTATTTTTCAAGTTTTTCTTTTCTCTTTTTTTTTTTCAAAGTAAGAACTATGATTGATTGATGATTTGAGTTATGATTTGAAATGTTAAATCATGTAATGAATTGAATTGAAGTGAAGTGAATTTAAAGTTGTTATTAGGAAAGTTATCAATTGAATAAAGAAAAAAAGGTGGAAATTCGGGTTCTGACTTGGCTTTGTTGCTGTTGTGAAAAAGAAAATTTATAAAAATGGCGGATTTTTTTTGTTTTTGTTTTTTTGTTTTGTTTTTCTTTTTTTTTTTTTTTTTTTTTTTTTTTTTTTTTTTTTTTTTCTAATCAGCCAAGAAACAAAAAGGATGAAGGAGGATCAATAATGAGCTGGTAGAAATTTTTCAAAAAGTAATCAATTTTTTCTTTTTTTCTTCAATTTATATTTTTTTTTTCTTTATTTTTAATTTATTTATTTTTAATTTATTTATTTATTTATTTATTTTTGAAATTCTATTTAAGATTCATTGATAAACATGATCATGAACCAGCATTGTGTTAGCGGAGTGTTTTTTTTAAAAAAAATACGAAGTAATGATCATTTTCTAATCGTCTTCTCTTTGAGCAATTCGTAGGACCTCTCCTCGAATAGGTGGTATATTCCATCAAAACACCTCTCGCGCCTGTATCGGTCAAATTTTGCCCTTTTAACCCCTAATTGATGAAGCCAGCCATCCGTGTCAGTCAGGTTATCAATTAACCTTCACCTCTTCTTAATTTTTTTAAAAACAAAAAATAATTCGTTTTTTTTTTTAAAAAAAAAAGGCTCAATTATGTTAGTCAAGACTTATTGTTTGAGAATATTGAAAATTATCGCTTTTGTGATAATAAACTTTGACTTTCGTCATAAGGATTGAACATAGGAAGAAGTGAAAAAGTTCCAAGAGAAGGAGAAAGTTGAGTTTCTTCCTCATGAATTTGAGTTGGAATTCAAGTTTGGAAAGATATATCTAGATAGTAGGATCCATTTGTAATTTGTTTTGTAACATAATTATCCAAAACTTTTTGAATGCTTTTTGTAAAAAAACAATGTTGAGTTCTTTTATCCAATTCTTTTGCAACCTTTGTGCATTCATAATTCAAATACAAATATCTTTGTACTATAGTTTCACGAAAAAAGAGAATAAAAAAACCACAAATTTACCACTCATTTTCAAAAGAAAAAGAAAAAAAAATCTTGTTCTTATCTCTTTTGAGTTATTTTTATTTTATTTTATTTTGAGATTTTTTTTATTTTTATTTTTTATTTTTCTTTATTTGAGTAATGATAACACCTCTATTTCAGTAATAACCAAGAAAAACTTTCTTGGTTAAATGATTCAAAGAGAGAAAAGAAAGAATTTGAAAGGGGGGAACTTGAAACAATCTTTTGAAGTCAAATCTTTTCTTTTTCTTTTCAAAGGTTTGATTCCAAAAAAAAAAAAAACTAATAAAAAAAAAAAAAAAAAATAAAAAAAAAAAAAAAAAAAAAAAAAAAAAAAAAAAAAAAAAAAAAAAAAAAAAAAAAAAAAAAAAAAAAAAAAACAAAAAAAAAAAAAAAAAAAAAAAAAAAAAAAAAAAAAAATTAAAAATAAAAATAAAATTTAAAAATGAAAAAAATTAATAATAGGAATATATTATAAGAATCTCAAATAAAATGAGAATGTAAAATGAATTTCAGGAAAATAATGAGAAGTAGAAGTAGAATTAGAATTATAAGGATTTGATTGAGAAATGTGAAAGTGAAGAAGAAGAAGGATTCAAAGTGCTTGAAGAAAAGAGAACAACCGAAAAAAAAAAAAAAAAAAAAAAAAAAAAAAAAAACAAAAAAAAAAAAAAAAAAAAAAAAAAAAAAAAAAAACAAAAAAAAAAAAAAAAAAAAAAAATGAAAAAACTTGGGAAAAAAAAAAAAAAAAAATAAATTAAAAAAAAATTCTTCAAAAATCAGACAGAAAAATCATAAAATCATCCCAAAATCATCTCAAAATCATACAAAATCACTCTCAAATCATTCAAAAATAATTCATTATGCATACAAAAAGTGTACCATTTCGCATTTAAACACTATAGATCCAATGCAAAATAAAAAAAAAACAATAGAAATTGGAAAATCTACTCAAAAACAATAAGAAAAACTATATTTTTTAATAATAATTGAACACTTTTTCATCAACTTTGAGATTTTATATATTGCAATCCTATAACTTAACTCATATTATTTCATATTCTAACTGTTGGATATATTTTTAATTAAAGCATTGAATTGAGTAAACTGTTATATTCTTAATTTTTATTTTTTAAAAAAAACGAAAACATAAATAAATAAATAATAGGGCAATTGAGAAAAGCTGAAGGGAAGAAAGTTCAAAATAATAGAACCTAGTAGTAGTAGAATTAGAAAGGAACATTGTTATTAAGCTCACTAAAACTGGATTCTCAATGAATGACCAAATAATTGAGAGGTTAACTTTTATTATTTTATTTATTTTGTTTATTGCATTTTGTATTTTTTATTTTTTCAACTATATTTTGAATGCATTATTTTATTATTGTTGTTGGATGTTTTCTTCTTCTTCAAACCCACATAATATGGATGGATTTTTGAAAACATTTTTTTATTTGATAATTTATTTAACATTAACAATATTCTTTTATTTTTAGCGATGAGACATCTGCTCGAATGAGAAAAAACTTATTTCGGAAGATAGTCTCAACAGAAAGTAAATCTTCTTATTTTATTATCATTATTTACTTTGGAATTAAACAGATTCCAAGATCTCTTTAAAAAAAAAAAAACTCTATTTTTTAAAAAAAAAGTTGTGGCAAAATCATGGGAAATATATACGGATAGTGATGGGAGTGAAAGAAGAAATTCATTCTCTTCAACTCAAGAGGATACAGATAATATATCAGATAGTATTTCGATGGATAATCTTTCAGTTAATAGTTCTGATTCTGTTGTGATAACAAAACGGAAGATCAAAAGTTTTAGAACTATTGCTTGGATCGTTAGGTAATTTGATATTTTATTTGAAGAAAATCTTTGAATAACCTTTTCTTTAAAATAGAGCATTGATCTCAGTTCTCCCAAAATCATTTTTCACAAACGAAATTATTTATGAAGAAATTGTATTTTTTCCCCCTTATTTGACCCTTTTAGAGTTCAATATAAATCTATATATAAAACTCAATTCAATTTTTTTAAAACAAAACAAAACAAAGGATGGAGAAAAAATTTTGAAAGCAGGAACTTTAGAGGCTATAATTGTCAGTTTCACTCAATTTGAATCAACAGATGTGAAACATCTTAAGGAATTTCTCCTTACATATAGGTAATTTATTGTTTGAATTTTTTTCTTTTTTTTTTTTTGATCGATTAATCATTTCCAAAGTTGTAATCAAATTTTGAACTCATTGAAATTGTTAATTAATTTTAGGTATTTCTCAACTCCAGAAGAAGTTATAGAAGGATTGATCCAAAGATATCCTTTTTACATTTTTTTGAAAACCAATTTTTTTGTTTTTTTGACTATTTTTTTTTTTGTTTTTGTTTTTCTGACTTTTGACCAAGTTTTCTTTGAATAATATCTATACTTTTCCTTAACTTTTTCTCACATTTCGAGTTAAATCTGATACAGAACAATTAACGCCGATTCGCTTAAAGTTCGTTTCATTTTTCATTTTCCCTTCTTTGTAGACATTTTTGATTCATTTTATTTATTATTCTTTTATCAAAAAAACAGAGTTGTGAATATATTTCGTCGTTGGCTTAAAGAACATTTTTACGATTTTGAACAAGAAAATTTAACAACAGTAGAAAATTTTATTGAAAATGATGTTGCAAAAGCTCCAGAGAGTGCGATATCAAAACTCGCTGAAACTCTACTAAAAATTATTCGAGAAAATTCGGTAGAGAATTCCTAATTTTAAGAATTCCTAATTGTTAACTTTATTACCTAACGAATGATTTTTTTTTTTTCAAAAAAAGACAAATCATGAGTATGTGAATAGTCTAGGAGGGAAATCTCAAGTAACATTGAATACAGCAATTTCCCTCCAATCTGTACAAAGTTTTGAAGATGAAGAGGAAAAGGATTTACCAGCTTTTGCTCAAATTAACCCTGTTGGTAAGATTAATTAAATATGCTAAAACATTTATTCCAGGATTTTCAAATTATTTAAACTCATTCATTTTTTTTCTTCTCTCTCCTATAATTAGACATATTTAGACAACTCTCCTTGATGGAAGTTACTTATTTTAAACAAATTACTCCTCGAGATTTATTTTTTAAGACTGCAAAAAGACAACATGAAAAATGTCCAAGCTTAATGAAACTCATTGCCCATTTTAATAATGTTCTTTTTCTTTTTCTTTTCTTTTTTCCTTCTTTTTCTTTCAATAACAACTTTCATCTTAAAAAGGTATCTTTTTGGGTAGCAAAAGAGATTTGCCTTTGTGAAAATTTGAAACAAAGAATAATTATTTTGAAAAGATTTATTCATATCGCACAAGTAATTTTTCTTTTATTTCCTTTTATAAATTTTTGAAGTTAATTAATTAAACAAAATGATTTAGTTTTGCTTTGAGTATAAAAATTTTAATACATGGTAAGTTTTTATTTTTCTTTTTTCATTTCTATTTATTTTTTTGATATCTTGATGTTTGTATTAAATCATCATCTATAAAAAAAAATTTAGTTTAGAGATTGTTGGTGGATTAAGTATGAGTTGTGTTCAAAGATTAAAGAAAACTTGGAAGGGTTTGGCAAGTAAATATTTAGTTTGGTGGAAAGAACTTCAAAGGATTATGGCACCAACTCAAAATTATATTGTTTACCGTAACTTTATGAAAACAGTTGATAAGACTGCATTCCCCTATTTTGGAATCTACTTATCAGATTTAACTTTAATTCAAGAAAAATATCAAACGAAAATCGCTGGAGGATTAATTAATTTTTCTAAAATGAGGTTCTTTCTGGATCTTTTTATTTATTTATTTGATTGATTAATCATTAAAATTTTAATGATAGGATGCTTGCAAACGTGATATTAGATATGCAAAGTTTTCAAAGTTTAGCTTCATTCCCATTTGGAGATAACCCAATTGTAAACAAATATCTTGAGGAAAACACAACAAATTTACTTGATGAAGAAGAACTCTACGCTCAATCTAAGGTATGTGAACCTTCAGAAAAAGGAAAATTTGGAAGAAGTACAAGGCAAAAGAAACCAAAAGAAAGGCTTGATGTCTCAACAATTACTCAATAAAAAAAAAAATTTAAAAAAAAAGCAAAAAAAAAAAATATCTATGATCATTTATTTACAAATATCTCAAGTAAAAAAAGTATACAAAGAGCGAGTTTGATTTGGATCAATTTCTTCTATAATTTTTCTATCTCCCATTAAAACTAAAATATGAAAAGCAGCTACTAATAAACCCGTTCCTTTGAATAAATAAATAACAAGATCAGAATTAATGAGATTCAAAAGAAAAGAAAAAAAAAAAAAAAAAAAAAAAAAAAAGAAAGAGGAAAGAATACCAATAACATCTCCAAGAGCTGTTAATAATGGAAGAACGTAGTCATCTGGATCCATTTTATATTTCCAAAAAAAGGATGTCATATGATGTCCCAAGAATAACAAGCAAATAACCTTTATTGTTTTTATTAATATTCATTTTTTTTTTAAAAGAAAAAAAAAGAAAAGAAAAGGAAAAAGTATTACCTGTAACATTCCCACAAGTAAAATTGCAACAACAAAAGGAAAAGTAATTTCAATATGACCTAAATCAAATAGATACACACACAAGATAAATCCAAGAAGTAAAGGAATTATCAATGAAAACAGCGTCAATTGTGTTTGTAGAACCTTTTCACTAATACCAGCCTAAGGAAAATTGATCTTCTTAATATTTTATTCCTTGGAAAAAAAGAAAGAAAAATAAAATAATACATGAAGGAAAGTTGATCGTCGACTTGCATAAACTGCAGCAATACTTCCTCCCATTCCTATAATTATATAGAAAATTAAACTCATTTATTGTTGAAAAAAAAAAATCACCATTTAAAACTGGAATTAAAACAGCCAGACCAACAAACTTTGTTACTGATGTTTGAATAGTTATTCCTGCAGCACTGTAATTCGAAAGATTATATATCAAAAAATATGTGTATAAAGAAAGTAATTAAACCGAACCTTGATATTAACATTGAAATAATTAGTGGAACCCAGCCATGATATAATACAGATTTAACTGTTGAGTTCCTCCAAGTAAAGAAAGCCATAATTGGTAATATTAACAAACAAATACTCAACAGTAAAGGAATCAAAAATCCCTCTAAACAAAGGAAACAGAAAAAAGTAAAAGAAATTTTGAGTCTCATATGAATGGACAAAAAAAATGTATTACCATGATATTGATAAAGAAAAGCAGTTAATTGCCACATTAGACATAAAGTAAAAAGATCCCCTAAAGCTGAGGCGATTGGTGTTGCAACATTATCTGGATTAATTTTACAGCGATCACAAATTAAGATTAAGGTACACATAAGGCTTCCAAGAATAAAACTAGAGTGAATTTTTTATGAACTTCATTTTCAAGAAAAAAAAAGATTAATTGGAAAAGGAAAAAAAAAAAGGAATTTACCTTGCAATAGATGCCGTTAAAAGTGTAGAAGTTATAAGAAAAAGTGATTGTCTCAGATTAAGTCCACCTGAATCTCGTGAAATTCCACCAAGGAATAATGCTTGAAATCCAGAAAAACATCCAACAACAAGAGCTTTAAAATTAGAGTTAGTAATTAAATAGGAATATGAAATAGGTCAATTTTAAAACCTTGAACTTGAAGTAAAGTTAAATTTCCTAATATAGTTTTATTTCTTGATTTCGGGACGCCAAGAACACCAATATTCGCCTGATTTTGTTTTGTTTCAATTGTAAAATAAAATACTTTTGATAAATGAAAAAAAAAAAAAAACAGCTGTCGATATTCGAGAAGCAAGATTCATTTCTAAATTTCCTTTCAAACCTAATAATACAGGTACAAGAATAAACATTTCTGGAATTTCTAAGAATACTTTCGAATACTATTAGTAATAATAATTTTGGTGAGGAGAAAAAAAAAAAAAAAGATAAAGTAATGATTTTTTTTTTTTTTTTTTTAAAAAAAAAAAAAAAAAAACATACTTGAACAATATCAAATACCCATCCTGCAAAAAATAAACCAGTTCCAGATAATAATAATGAAGGAAGAGCTTGAAGTGCAAGAGAGAACGAAGATTCTTTTGTTATTTCTGGTGAGATTTCAGGTTCAATATCTCCTTCTTGATTTCTTTTCCTATCAAAAATCACATTGTCAACAAGGACATTATCACCGTTCCATTCTATCACATTATCTCCTAAATCAATCTCATTTTGATCACCATTAGAACTTTGTCCATCACTCAAATATATCTCTTCTTCACTTTCATCGCTAAGATTTTGAGATTTTGGTTTGGAAAAGAATGGGAATATTGATGATGTCCCATGCCGTCGTTCTATATCTTCTGATCCAGATTCGTTCCCGATTACTAAATAATTGATTATTTTATTATTTATTTTAAAAGTGATGTTTAGAATTGAAAGAGTTAATCAGTTAATAAATTGGAATAAATTGAATGAATCATTTTTAAAAAAAAGGAGAGAAAAAATGATTTTTTTAAAAAAGTGGACAAGTCCATAAAGAAAGAAAGGAAAGAACAGCTATAAGAATAAGAAACGATCAAAGAAGTTTTCAATGAACAACTAAAATAAAAAGAACAAATAATAAACTCAAAGTAATTGTTGAAAACTTTATAATATAACTTGAAAAACACTTTAATTTAAAGGTAATTTCGAACCAAGTTTTTGCAAAAAAAAAAAAAAAGAACAACAATTTATAAAAAGAAAATGATTTTTGAACAAAAACAATGGGATAAAAGCAATCATAAAACGAATCATTGAATTGTATTGAATTGTATTGAATTGGAAAATCAAATAAATATAAGTGTAATTGTGTAATTGAGTTATAAATGTTTCAATGTTGAAGCCAAAGAAGAAGAAAAAAACATGGATGCAGCTCATAATCCGACATGTTTCTTTTTTTTTTTTTTGTTTTTTCTTGAATTTTGAATCCAAAGAAAAGTATCATTACAATATATAGTCCCTAAAGTTATAACTTCGAAAGTGAAAATAAAGAAGGAAAAAAACAAGATTTTGAAGAAAGTTATGTTTATTTACACATTTTTGTTCCGAACAAATAGCTCAAAAGATTCAACATGAGATATAAAGTGAAATCGAATGTTGGTTATATAAATTTTTAAAAAACCGACTTCAAGGTCAATTTCAGTGCAAAATTGAAAGGGATTGAAAGGGATAGTCAAAACTTCCATTCAGTAGATTCAAGAATCCAAAAAGTCAATCTGGTCTGATATCCATCTTGTGGTTTTCTATTTGAAAAAAAGAATTAAGAGAAGAAATAGAAAAAAAGAAAAAGAAAAATAAATAAAAAGAAAAATAAAAATAAATAAAAATAAAATAAAAAATAAAAAAATAAAAAATAAAAATAAAAAGATGTTATTGATCTCATTTGACAATTCAAAAAGAATATTTTTGACTTGCTTTTAATTGAAATGAAAACAATGTATTGTTTAATTTTGCGGGGTTGTTGCAATGCACTTTCATGTGGTTAGTTAAATGCACTTTTGATCTGTCCGCCAATAGATAAAACAAAAGGAAAAAAAAAAAAAAAAAAAAAAAAAAAAAAAAAAAAAAAAAAAAAAAAAAAAAAAAAAAAAAAAAAAAAAAAAGAAAAAAAAAAAAAAAAAAAAAAAAATAAAAAAAAAAAAATAAAAAAAAAAAAAAAAAAAAATAAAAAAAAAAAAAAAAAACAAAAAAAAAAAAAATTTAAAAAAAGTTTTAAAAAAAAAAAAAAAGAAAAAAAAAAAGAAAAGAAAAAGAAGAAAAGTAGAAAAAGGAGAAAGTAAAAG
>Ga0209960_1004836_pt1 | contig 9969 bp, 8 predicted proteins | sample ThiBiot_500_plan_2_FD_183947 | JGI IMG/M metagenome (GOLD analysis project Ga0209960, IMG submission 183947) | Wastewater bioreactor microbial communities from Cape Town, South Africa - Thiocy_expt_500_plan (SPAdes) | ecosystem: Engineered > Bioreactor > Thiocyanate-remediating > Anaerobic-Aerobic...
AGAAGATAAGAAAGAAAAAAAAAAAAATAAAGGAAAAAAAAGGAAAAAAAAAATAGTAAAAAAGAAAAAAACGGATAATTATCTTCAGATATTTGAATCATATGATTAAAATAAGTTAAAGCTGGAATATGAAGTTGTCTAAGACCAAGAGAAGATAAATCAACAACAACTGAAATACGAGAAATTTGATATCCTTTGCTATTTTGATGAATTGATAAGTAAAGAAAATTTAGAGAATTTGAATCAAAAATATTTGGTTACTTTTTTTCTGACTCTGCACAAAGGACTCGTAAAATGAATTCTGCAACAAAAACGGCTGTTTTTTCAACAGTCTCCAAAGTACAGTTATTAATTACACTTTTTGCGTCAGACCAGCCCTTTTGATTTAAATGAGAAAAGAAAAAAAAAAGAAAAAAAAAGAAAGAAAAAAGAAAAAAAAGAAATGAAATCAAAGAGAAAGAAAATTGAAATATTACTGCACGGAAAAAGACAAGAGGTTCACCATTTTTAGCAAATTTGTGAATTACAGTTCCATTATAATGAAAAACTTGATTAATAAGAGGATCTCCCTCTAAAATTAAAGATTAAAAAAAAATGTTTGTTTGGTTTTTCACTTTCTTTCTTTCTTTCTTTCTTAGAATAAAATAATTGAATAATCAAGTAAACCTTCTCCATTTGAATCTTTATGACACATAAAACCTCTAACAGGGATTGGTGAATGAGTTAGTGCCATAGTATCTGCATGAACTCTTTCTCTCCAAGCCACATGTTTTGTAAGCATTTCTTCAATTCGTTTCTTTTATATTATTTTTTTTAAAAAAAGAAATAAATTTCATTCGTTTATAAACTATCGAAACATGATCGTAAAATAGAAATATAAAAAAATTAAATTTAAAAAAAAGAAAAACCATATCAAGATCTCTAGCAACCATAAACTTATAGATTTTATCATCTCTAAACATTGGATATCTATCTCTTAAAACTGCTAAAATATCTTTCTCATCTTCTGTATATTCATGAGTTCCCAATTCTGTTGGCTATTTCACGATTTATTGAGTTTAAAAAAGAAAGAAAAAAGAAGAAGAAAGGTAAGAAAGGTAAGAAAGAAAGAAAATGAACAATTGTTAATCTTTCTTCATTATCATCTAATTCTTCAGCAGAATAAAAGTCTGAATCATTATATTCATTCAATAAAGATCTTTGTTCTTCATTTGGAGAAAAGTTAACTGATAGAGGCTTATCACTTTTCGAAAATAATTTTGGAAAATGAAAAAAAGAAAAAAAGCTGTTGAGTTTGAGGTTTTGGAAAAAAGTAATGAGAAATGAAGAAAGAAAAGAAAAAATACTGTTGAATTTTGAGATTTTTCTTCTTTCTAAAAGTAGGGAAAATACAAGTCCAAATAATTACTTCCAGAGCACAAGTAGTAAATCCAACAATCATTGTTGTATATTCTAAAGTTCTATCTTTTGCGAAGTCAAAAAGAAAACATTTCACAATAAAAAAAGCAGCGCTTATTCCCAAAATTAACTAATTTTTTTTTGAAAAAAAAAATTCAATTAAATCCAAATCCAACTTTAATTTCAATTTCAATTTGTAATTCTCCATTTCTTTCATTCCAAAATTTAATTGCACAAAAGGAGGGAAAAAAGAAAAGAAAAGAAAAGAAAAGAAAAAAGAAAAAAACCATTAAAACTGGGAAGGTAGCTATTTTCAAGATTGCTAATGTAAGGATTGTTCTTACAAAACAAAATATCTATTATCATTATTTAGTTCAATTGATTGTTATTTGTTTTTTCTTATTTCAAAAATGGAGTAACAATTCTTACCAAGACATCAAAAAGAGATGTATTAAATGCGAAGTCCTGAACTTGTGATTTGAAGAAAGCTTCGAAACTTGATTCATAAGATGCACAAGAAAGATACAGAATAAACACTGTGATGAATAAACATACATCCAGAATAGAAAACTATATTTAAAATATGTTGTTTTAAAAAAAAAAAAATGTTTTAAAATTAGGCTGCAATTAATTGCAATGAAAGAGGTTTCTAAAGAGAATTCAAAACTCAAACAAAATGAAATAATAAATAAAACACAATATAAAGTTTTTTGATGGAAATAGAATAGAATAGAAAGGAATAGACTCAAGAAAATTACAATGAATGAATATAACTATTAAAGAACAAGATCTCAAACGAACAAAAAGGTTTTTTTCAAAAGGAGGGAAGAGAAAAACTCAAAAATAAAAAAAAGAAAAATAAAACACAAATACAAAAATAAGAAGATAAAACAAAGAAAATATAAGAAAATAGAATTGAATAGAATTGAATTATGCATTGAATTGGAGAGGAACAAAGAGAAAGAAAGAAAGAAACTTACAATGACTCGCTTCATTTTTCTTTGCGATTTTTTCTATTTTTTTTTTTTTTTTTTTTTTTTTTTTTTTTTTTTTTTTTTTTTTTTTTTTTTTTCCATCAATGTCCGCTCTTCAAACGAAACTTGGCTCTTGAGCTTCACCGCTTTCAAACCCTTTTGTTCTCCCTTTGATATCTTCACAAAATTCAATTTCTTTTTTTCTGCATCATTACATGTATCAAATTTTTTTTAGTTTTGGATCATTTTTATGTATTGAATTTTTAATCACTTTTTAATCTGGAAATATTGATGAAAAGGGATGAGTAACTCAATCACTTGAAAACTCGAATTCAAATAAAAACCCTTCCAATTGAGAGGTGGTTTTGTGTCGAATATATTTGTTCCTTTTTTTCTTCAGACAAAAATCAACTCTCCTATTATTTCCAGAATTATTTTTTATTTCCGTTCCTTTCAAAAAAGAAAAAAAAAATGGTGGAAAAAAAAATGATGGCGAAAAAAAATGGCGAGCTCTTTTTTTTTTCAGAAGACTTGAATAAATGAAAAGAGAAGAGAAGAAAAACAGATTCAAAATTTGGAATCTTTATTATAATTGAATCATCCTTGTTCCAGTTTTTTGAAGTTTTGGGCTTGAATTTTTTTTTTTTTCATATTCGTCCCAGTTTATTATTGTTTTCCTTTCAAATAAAAAAAATAAAAAAAACCATGTTTGATCATAACAAACATAACGTTGAATGGTCTGAAAGAAAAAGGGAACAAAGTTAATTGAGAGGTGGTTTTTTCGTGAATTCGTTTTTTTTATTTGAATTCGAGTTTTGAATCGCCAAGAAGTCCATAAAAAAATTCAATCAAAAAGAATAGAACAAGGAAAAAAAAAAAAAAAAAATTAGAGGTTATTCTATTCTATTCTATTTTTACAATCAATTTATCAAAAAAAAATAATTCCTCGTTGTTTTATGTCGCGCAAATTGAATCAATGGCTTCCAAAATTTCAAGCGAGGGAAAATTTGAATCAAAACTTGGATTGAGAAATGTATAAACAATGATTTTGGTTTGCTCAATAACTAGTGAGTAAGGTAATGGGAGGTTAAATACTTTGACTCTTTCTACTCCATCTTCTTTAGGTTGTTTGGTAGGAGTAGTATGACCAGAGAGATCTTCAGCTGAGCTTTCACTCCGAGAAATAGCTTCACCAAAAAGAGAAAAATCAATTCCAAATTCTGTTGTATAAAGAGGTTGATCTCTGGGTACTTGCAATACGATTCCTAGCTTCTTTGCATCTATTTATTTAAAAAAGGGTTAATTATCAATTTCAAAAGAATAAAATGAAATAATAAAATTAATAAAAAAGAAGAAAAAAAAAAAATCAATAAATAACAAATTATTACATGTTAGATCTTGGTCATAAACGATTTCAAAATTTAAATGATTGTCTTCAACCATTTTTCTATTTAATGAAGGGATTTGAGGTGAAATAGCGACTAATCTCACTTTTTCATAATCAAATGATTGAACTAAACTTTTAAGATTTTGTAATTCAGTTTGACAGAAACCAGTCCTTTTTTTCAAAAAAGAAAAAAAATTTGAGTTTTCATTTTGATATTCAGGAATAAAGAAATAAAATAGAAATTTACCAATCACCATGAATAAAATATAATACAACTGGAGATACTTTTAATAAATCATAAAGTGATATTACAATTCCATTAGTATTTTCCATCTGAAAATCAGGAATGGTATCTCCTACTTTAAGAATTTTCAAAGGATCAAACTCTTTATCCAACAATTGTTTATGGCTAAAAATAAAGATAAATTAGAAAAAAAGTGAAAGTAAATAATAAAGAAGAGAAAAATTACAATAAATATTGCTGTTCAACTGCAATGATTTTTTGTTTCAAAATCTCTTCTTTCTTATCCATTTCCTTTTCTCTTTTAGCAAGCTCGAGTTCTCTTTGATCAAGATCAATTTTTTTTGAGAATGATGCTGTTGTTCCTTCTGCTAATCTCCTTTGAATTTCTTCTTTCCAATACTCGCGGTTATTGGAAATACATTCATCTGTTGCTATTATGATTAATTAGTAAACCAATCGAAGAAAAGAAAAAAAAAAAAAATCATACAAAGCCCTCCATCTTGAGATTGAAGTGAATCTAAGATTTGGATAATTTCAAAAAATGTCATTCTTTCTGTCCTTTCTTTAAAACATCCTTCCATGAGAGCGTTTAAAACTGGGCACATTCCTTCTAAATATAAAGGTAACTATTAAATAAAGGAAAGATATCTTTAGTATTTGAGAACAAAGAAAAATTAATAAAATAAAATAAAATAATACTCTAAGATTTCCTGAAGCAACTTGAAAAGCAACAGCAAAAGGTTCCATTCCATCAAAAGGGATTTGTCTTGTAACAAGTTCCCATAAAATGACACCAAAACTCCAAACATCAACCTTTTCGTCAATATTTTTTTCATTCTTAAGCATTTCTGGACTCATCCACTAAAAAAAAGGATAGGAAACAAATGTCAAGTTTTTCAATCAAAGAAAGAAAGAAGAAAGCGAGTAAATATAATATTACTGCAAAAGTTCCGAATTTACTTTGTTTCTCTGTATCTTTTCTGGAGAGTCCAAAGTCAATCAATTTCATTTCATATTGATCAGAAACCTTTTTTAATTATTGTTAATGGTCAATTGAATTTAATATAATTATAAATAAAAAAAGAAATACCAAGACATTAGGTGATTTTAAATCAGCATGAATGATTTTTTGTGGTGCGCTATTGTGTAAATAATCTAGTGCAGAGCAAATCTCTCGGCTCCATTTAATAACCAAATTTGTATTGATTTCGAAATCAGGGCGCTTATGAATTAAAGTAAATAAATCACCTATTCATAATTTATAATGATTAAATAATTTTGAAAGAGTTGATTGTTTGGTTTAAAAGAAAAATAGAATGGTACCATTTCCACAGTATTCCATTACAATACAAGGTGATGGGGCATTGACACAAATACCTTTGAATCCAACAATATGACGATGAGAAAGTAAACTAATTTGATAAATAGATGATTAAAATTCGAATAAAATAAAATAAAATAAAAAAGAGAGTAAGAAAAATACCTAAGTAATTGTGCCTCACGAAGAACAGAACTAGGATTTTGAATATATTTGATAGCGACCTCTTCATCATCAAAAGTTCCCTTAAAAACTGCACCAAAACCTCCATAAGCTATTTGTTCTCCAAGTACAATTTCATTCCACCGAATTTCCCAAATTTGAATACTTTTTCTTTCTCTTGTTCTCTATTATTTTTTGAAAAAAAAAAAAATTTAATTTCTCTTACATTTAAATGAAAAATAAAGTAAAATGAACCTTTAATATTTTAGGTGTTTGAGTTATATCTATAAGGGTATTTATGTCATTTTGACCTTCAAAAGCTTTTAATTTATTAATATTTTTATTATATTTATTTTCTTTAAAATTAAATAAAAAGTAGTTGACTGAAATAGAAAAATAGAAAAGAAATTTACAAGATGAACTTCGCGACTTTATTGAACCTTCATTAAGAGAATCAATTCTAGATTTTATTTGGGCTTCTTCTTGACTATGTTGACGATCCAATTCCACTTCTATTTGAAGCTCTGTCTTTAGTTCAACCTTTAATTCTTCTTTAACTTCCTCTCTAATTTCTTCTTTAACTTCTTCCCAAACTTCTTCTTTTACTTCCTCTTTAACCTCTTCTCTTATTTCTTCTTTTATTTCTTCTCGAATTTCCTCTCTTATTTGTTCAATAATTTGTTCTTTAAACTCATTCAATTGTTTATCACTTAACTCCTTCTCTTCTCTTCCACTACCACTACTACTCCGACTCCTACTTCTACTTCTACTCTCACTCTCATTCTTATTTAACCTTTCTTCACTTTTTTCCTTTCCCTTCTCTTTCTCTTTCTCATTCTCACTAACATAATTTTGGTCCTCAGTTTGTGGAATGATTAATTTTGGTCCAAAGTGAGTTTGAACAGCTTGGAGTGTCAATATAAGAATAGGTACACATACTCCAAACCAGCTTTTCCATTCAAATAAGTTTGTCAACATTGTTTTTTTTCAAATAGACAGAATATAATATAATATAAGTTTATAACTTCACTTTGGAATTCTTTTCCTTCTTCCTTCTTCTTGCTTCTACTTGTAATATAATATAAATTTTATTTTATTTTGGTTTTTTTTTTGGGTTGTGTGTGGAGGAGGAGTCAGGGTAGTGTTAGCATTATATGGTTATAATGTTAAAGTAGAGTTTGGAGTTGGAAAATAATAATAATATTTCATACAGGTTTTTATTAAAAATATTATTATTTTATTTTATTATTTTATTATTTGTTTTATTATATTTATTATAAAAAAGAGAAAATAAAAATTCGTTTTTTTTGTTTTTTTTGTTTTTTTTTTTTTGTGAAAAGAATTTTTTTTTTTTTTTTTTCGAAAGTTGGTGTATTTATACTTTTTTGACAAAGTTCAAGGCCAGGGCAATGTTCGAACATTTCAGAATCTATCTTTCTGTTGAAAAGGACTATGCCCGGTTTTGTCCGGATCGAAAAATTTTTGTTTTGTTTGTTTTGTTTTAAACCTTTTTTCTCCTCTTTTTTATAATTAAATTCAATTTTTTTGTCTTTTTGTGTGAGTTTCAAAGTGTTCCGAGTTTCTTTACAAGACCAAATTTTGTCTGTAAACAGTTTTTCAAGTTTCCTGCAACCTGTTAAAGTTTGGTGTTGTGACGAAACTCGGAACATACTCAAATTTCAGAAAAAAAAAAAGCAAGAATTTCATCAAAAAAAAAAAAATTATTCTTCATCACTTGTATCAACAACTCTTGAATCAATAACATTTTTCCAGTATTTGTTAATGTAAGGATTGAGTTTGTAGCCTTGATGGCGTGCAAAACCAAGAAACCATATCACACTTGCTATGTGAGCACAACAACCAACCAATCTCCTTCCCGCTTTGCAAGTGCAATACCATCCAGTAACCTCTCCATTCTTCTCTTCATTACTCGGTTCAAACTGTACCCAGAGGCAATGTTTTGTTGAACGAACATGTCTTGATTGCATCCTGACTCTTATAAGATCTGGTGCACTTTTATGAACAAAAAAGGTAAATCCTCCATTTGATTCAAGATGTTCATTGATATACTTTGAAGCTAATTTTACCTGATAGCTCCCACACGTTATTTTTTCTTTTATTTCATTAACTGTCATTTTTGGAAATTCTTTAAGGATTTGAGGAGAAGAGATTTCGACTTCCTCATCATTATTAATGTTCTTTTCATCCCACTTTGCTCTTCTTGAAAGAGTCCCTTTCGAAACTCTCAATTCCACAACATTCAAATCAATTTTTGACAATTCTAACATTTTTTCAGCAATTTTTTGGTGTTTCTTTTGATCAAAATTTTGGTTTAGAAGAGGTCGATGGACGTTTAATGATGCACTCAGTACCCTCAAGCAAGCTCTTAATTTATCAACATGTAAAATTGGTTGAGTGTTACTAAATAATTTAAATTTTTTGAATCTTGAATGGTGTGCTTCGACCACCCATCTTACTTTAGTCACTAATCGGGATCTATTTGAATCTTGGATGGTAGGTTGAGTACTTCCCTTTGGATTGAAGCTTGGTAGAAAAACTGATGCACCAAGATTTTCTAATTCAGAAACAACACCTTGAAATCCTCTATCAGCAATAACATTTTGATTCGTTTTTTTCAACCACTTTAAGATACCATAACCTTCTTTCCTTAAGATTTCAGAAGTCATACCTGCATCGTTATTATACGTATTTGAGTAAAATGGACCAATTGAATCAACTATATATCCATCTGGAAAGACTATGGACATGAATTTTACAAGAGGTCTACCTTTGTGCATGGAATAGCTTTGTCTAGCCTTTGAAAAATTGGTTGATTTATCAATGTATAAATATGTTCCATCCCAGATAGTTGTTGGTTTGTCCCCAAAAAAAGTTTTGGAATAAATAGTGTTGTGCTTCAACATTTCTTCGTTTGTAATGTGATCAACTCCAATATGAAATGGAGCAAAATAAGTATTCAATGAATTTAAAACAGAATCAAATGCAGAAGCAACAATTTTTCTACCATAAGTATTTGGATCTTCAAAACCGAATAAGGAAGCAATATGGGAGTGGGATAGATTAGTTTTCAGTTTGATCCAATATATTGCTAGAGCCTCTCTTTTTGTTCGGTTTTTTGAGTTGTCCACACCATTTAGATAAGATAAAAAAAAAGAAAATTGGACTTTATCCCACCCTGTCCAAAGTAAGTAATCCTCATTAGATAAAGAATTTGGATTTTCAAAATCAAGTTGGGGTGTTCGATTTCTCAATAAATTTAACAATTCATGAATTAGATTTGATGCTTTATCAGAGGTTAATTCAGCTTTTTCTTTAAAATTTTTTGAAATTTTTAAATCCGGTTTTAAATATTTTCCTTGAAGATGTGTTACACATATTCTACAATTGCTATCAGATTCAACAAATAAACTAAAATTCATTAAAAGATCTTGTCTAACAGTATCAGGGATTTTTATGCAACCCTCACCAACTTTTTTATCACAAATCACACATTTAGAACCAGATCTTGGTGCTTGAAATATATTTTTAATCACAATTGAAGGTTCAATAATATCTTGAGTTTCAACTTTTTTGATCAAACTATCATTTGTAATTTTTAAATTATCTCTAGCACAAATATATGATCCATCAGCGTCATTTAAGGTTAAATTATTATATTCACACCACTCGCGAAGTGTTTGACGTCTTTTTGCAGACATCTCAGCAACATCTAATATCCGACTATTTTTCCATAAAGTACCACTAATAATTCTTGAGCAAATAAAACAATTGTTTGACATTGAAAGTAACAAAGAAAAGAAAAATAAAAAGAAAAATAAAAGTTTCATTGAAAGGAATGTGTTTTTTGTTTTGTGTTTTTTTTTTTCGCCATGTTTTTTTTTTGAAAAAGCATCACCAATCAAAAACCGAGGCTGTCCGAATAATTAAACCGGGCATAGTCCTTTAAATTGTTGAGAAATACGTGTTTTGAAGATCAAAACTTGATTTCAATAATAATTATTATTTGTAAATTCAATCTTTGACAAAATTGTTTGACTAAATAAACAAAAAAAAATGAAAAAAAAATATTATAAATAAATAAACAAAGGATGACTGGTTTCATAATGACTAATTCATTTACATTCACTTATATTTGGGTTTTGTCATTTTTCATTTTTATTAAAAAGTTTGTTCGAATCGAATTTCATTTTTTGTTTTTTTTTTTTTTCTTTTTTCTTTCTGATTTTGATTTTGAGGGATGATGATGAAGCACTCAAATTCTTTGAAGAAAGAAGAGAGCTTCTGGACTTTCATGATCAAATTTTTCTTCTTCTTCACATTTGTTGATTGTAACAAAACTCCTCCTAAAACAGTTCATTTCACTTTTTCAAGAAGTCAAAATAGGGTTCAGTGAGAAAAAAAAAAAAGGAGCACAACGTTTCTTTGGTGATCTTTATTCAGAAAAGAAAAAAAAAAAAAATTTTCA
>Ga0209960_1004837_pt1 | contig 9969 bp, 11 predicted proteins | sample ThiBiot_500_plan_2_FD_183947 | JGI IMG/M metagenome (GOLD analysis project Ga0209960, IMG submission 183947) | Wastewater bioreactor microbial communities from Cape Town, South Africa - Thiocy_expt_500_plan (SPAdes) | ecosystem: Engineered > Bioreactor > Thiocyanate-remediating >...
AAAAAAAAAAAAAAAAAAAAAAAAAAAAAAAAAAGGAAAAACCAAAAACCAAAAGCAAAATTCGTGAGAAGCATCCTCAATTAATCATATCATATCATATTCTTTACCATTAAACTTAGACAAATATCTTACTTCTTCACTCAAAAATGTTTTATTTTTTGTTATTTTTAATTAGGGGAAAGTATGATCAAGTTGGGTTTTCACTTTGGAGGCACTGCGCGCTTCATTTCAACCTCGCCACGACTCTTAGCTGCAAGCACAAGCAATGCAACAAGTAAAATTAAGGACTTTAAAGCTAAAGTGACTGAAGGCCCTGACTTGAAGACATTTATGCAGAATGGATCGGTTTCAAGAATGATGACTGCAAATAAACAGTAATTTTTAATTATTATTTCAATGAATTTCAATTCGAATTGTTACATTCGAGATTTTTTATTTGGCATTTTGTATATTTAATTGAAAATACAATGGAATACAATATACAATACAATACAATTACAATCACAATTACAATACGATATGATGTATTGAATTGAATGTAATGTAATCTAATAATGTTTAAATAAAAATTAGTGAAAAACTTCCCCCTTGGCTCAAAACTCCAATCCCAAAAGGTTACAATTATACAAAAATTAAAGAGAATCTTAGAGAGCTGAAATTACATACTGTAATTTTTCTTCTTCTTCTTCTTCTTTGAATTTTTATTATTTCAATTTTCTTAATTTTGATTTTTCTTTAAGGTTTGTGAGGAAGCAAAATGCCCAAATATTGGTGATTGTTGGGGTGGAGGAGAGAAAACAGCTACTGCAACAATTATGGTAGAAATTTATTATTATTATTATTGTTTTAATTTATGACTTGGATTTATTGGAAATATGTGCGAAAAAAAAAAAAAATAGTTGATGGGAGATGAATGTACTCGTGGATGTCGTTTTTGTTCAGTGAAAACTAACAGAACTCCTAAACCTCTTGATACAAATGAACCTGTAAATACAGCAATTGCTATCTCTAAATGGAAACTTGCTTATGTTGTTCTAACTTCAGTAGATCGTGATGGTTAGGAATTGTTTTATTTGAAATTAATTTTAAATTACAATTAAAATTAAAATTAAATTTATAGACTTAGCTGATAGTGGTTCATATCACTTTGCACAAACTGTAAGAGAAATTAAATCACGGTTTGAATTTTAATTTCAATTTCATAATAATAATAAAAAAAGAAAAAGGAAAAAATAAATTAATTTCAAAATTATAACGTAGTGTTCCTCACATTCTTGTTGAATGTTTAACTGGTGACTTTAGAGGAGAACTTGAACGTGTTGACGAGGTTGCCCTCTCTGGTCTTGATGTATATGCTCACAATGTTGAAACAGTCGAAGATGTGATTTTTTTTTTTTTTTTTTGAAATCTTTCTTTTTGATAGTGTTTCTTTTATTCTTTACTTTATTTTTCTGAGAAAAAAAATTATAGCTCCAAAAATATGTTCGAGATAGAAGAGCAGGCTATAAACAATCACTTTCTGTCCTTGAAAGAGCTAAAAAAATTAAGCCCTCATTGGTGACTAAAAGTTCAATTATGTTGGGTTTAGGAGAAACTGATGAAGAAGTAATGCAAACTTTGAAAGGTTTTATTTTTTATTTTATTTTTTTCTGATTTAATTAATAATAAAAAAATGACTTTGGATTATTAGATTTAAGGTCAATTGATGTTGACTGTGTAACATTGGGTCAATATATGCGTCCAACTAAAAAACATATGAAAGTTTCAGAATATGTTCATCCTGATAAGTTTGAACATTGGAAGCAAGTTGGAGATGAACTTGGATTCAAATATACTGCATCTGGACCTCTTGTTCGTTCCTCTTACAAAGCAGGAGAATATTTTATTACCAATATTCTCAAAGAGAAAAAACTAAAGGCAGCAAATGAATAACCCTCAAAAACAATTGTATACAAGAATTTTTTTTAAAAGGATATAAAATCATAATTTGTATTAAAGTCTATTTTAAAAATTTAAAAATTTAACGTGCCAATTTTCGACTGAGAAAAAGGAAAAGTTGAACTCAAAGTCTTTAACTCTTTATTTCACGAAATCTAATAAAGATTCAACAAAGTTTATTAAGATTCAATAAAGTGAATTAATAATTCAATAAATATTTTGATAAAATGAATTCCGCTCTTCTTGAATCAGAAAATTGAAGCTTGATTATTTCCACAAACAACTATATTTTGAGTATTGAAATTAATTGCTATACCTATTGGCTTTGTCTTACCAAATTGTGAGATATAGCTTCCTTTTGAATCAAATATTTGAACTCTGTTATTATTGGAATCACAAACAAAAATATTATCATTAAAATCAACACAAATTCCATGTTGATCATTAAATTCACCATTTCCATTTCCTTTTGATCCAAATTTTGAAATAAATTTTCCATTTGAATCAAATATTTGGATTCTTTTATTACTAAAATCACTAACAATAATATTTCCTTTTGAATTGATTGCTATTCCACACGGACCATTAAATTGGCCATTTCCATTTCCTTTTGATCCAAATTTTGAAATAAAATTTCCTTCTGAATCAAATATTTGAATTCTATCATTGTCATAATCACAAACAAGAATATTATCATTCTCATCAACACATACTTCCTCTGGACCATTAAATTGACCATTTTCATTTCCTTTTGACCCAAATTTTGAAATAAATTTTCCATTTGAATCAAATATTTGGATTCTATTATTATTAAATTCACTCACAATAATATTTCCTTTTGAATTAATGGTTATTCCCCATGGTTTATCAAATTGACCATTTCCATTTCCTTTTGATCCAAATTTTGAAATAAATTTTCCTTCTGAATCAAATATTTGAATTCTATTATTCCCTGCATCACAAACAAGAATATTTCCAGTTGAGTCTGTTGTTGTTCCAAATGAACCATTAAATTGACCATTTCCATTTCCAAATGATCCAAATGTGAATTTTGGTTGATTTATCTCATTATAATTTCTTGATTTCAATTTGAGAAATACTTGAATTTGAAAAGGTGAAGAAGAGAGATTTATTCCATCATATTCAATAAATATCAAATATTTTCCTTCATCTTTCAATTTCATTTTCACTTCATATCTTCCATTATTCAAATCCATCATTTTCCATTCATATTTCTCATTCTTTTGGTTATTTGATTTTAATTCTCCTTCAATTTTAATTTCAAAATTCATTCCATTTCCTCCATTTACCATTTCATTTCCTTCTTTTGAATAACTTATTATTTCAAATTTAAATTCTTGGTTTTTATAGATCCGTTCTTTTTCATCTCTTAAAATTAAACATTTATCAATTGAAATTTCATTTGAATCTAAAACTCCAAGATTTGATATACTTGAGTAAATTGATTCTTCTTCTTTTGCAAAATTTAAAAATTCAATAAATGGGTTATGACATGGTTCAAGTCTCCAAATATTAGTCGATAAATAATTTAATCTTGATTCATATAAATTTTTCATTGAAATTAATTGAATATCATTTTTATTCTTATTTGATAAAGAGATTGAATGTTCAATCATTTGACAAGATCCAGTAATACTTTCAATTCCAAATTTCAATTCTTCTATTTGAAGTTCCAATTCTTTCTTTTTATATTTCTCAATTTCATTTAATTTATTTAATAATTCTTGTTCTTTTTCATCCAATTTGATTCTAATCTTATTAAAAAGTTGATTGATTTGAGTTTGAGTTGTTGTTGAATTGATTTCAAGTTCTTTGATCACTTCTTCACATTTGTTTATTCCTTCTCTCAATCCTTTCTCTTTGGGTTTCACCTTTAGATATCATTTAGTATGATTTTTTCAAAAAGAAAAAAACGAAAAAAAAAACCTTTTTGATTAAGTGAGTCAATAATTGTTTTTCATTTCCAACAATTGTGCTTGAAAGAGTTAAAATCTTGTGGGACAGATGTTTATCAACACACAATGAACATATTGTTAATTTACAATCTTCACAAAACAATTCCAATTCTTTTTGTTGGTGAATTTGACAGTAAATTTGTGGATTTGATTTTGTAATTGATTTGATTTGATTTTCATCTTTCATTTTTTCAATTGGAATTAATTGATGATTTTTTGACATTTTGGCTTTTTGATGAGTTTTTGAACAAAAATCACAAAAATAATCTTGACAATCCAAACAATAAGATGTTGCTTCATTTTCTTCATCAAAACACATCAATTTTTGTTTTTTCTTTTGTTGTGAAATTGAATTTGATAATGAATTATAAGTTGTTAATGAATTGAGAAGAAATGAATCTGTTGGAAGATTTGATAATTCTTGTTTTTGATTTCGGTTTTGTTGAATTTGAAAAGGTGTTCTACAAATAGGACATTTCAATTGAATATTTGAATGATTTCTTTCCACATAAATTTCTAAACATTCCAAACAAAATGAATGAAGACATCCTAATGTTTTTGGTTCTCTAAATGTATCTTTACATAATGTACATTCTAAGTCTATCTCTCTTTCTATTTCTTTTCCTTTTGCTTTTCCCTTTCCCTTTGATGTCATTTCTTCTATTAATTGATTTGAGATCTTAATCTATTTTTCTTTATTTATTTATTTATTTTAGTTGTTTGATTAATTAATTAATGAATTTGAAATACGAATGTCCCATTATATAACATTTTTGGAAAAATAAGTCTAACACAATTTCAATTTCAATCTTTTTGAGTCATGAATCTCATTTTTTAATGAGTGATTTCAGAAAGTTCTAAAAATTTCAGAAAGATTGAATCAAAAAAAATAGTTTCAAAATTATTTTCCAATCAATCAATCAATCAATCAATTTTGTTAATCAATTGTTCAATGTATGTTTGAAGCAACAATTATTCGAGATCAAAAATCATTGTCCTATTTTTTTATTTCTGAATTTTCTATCTCAAGAGATTGAATTAAAAAGATTGTTTCAAAAATTATTTTTCCAATCAATCAGTCAATTTATTAAGCACCAGTTCAATGAATCAATGAATTAATTTATCAAATGTTCGATGTATTGTTTCATTAATTTATCAATTGTTCAATGTTTAGTAACAATTCGATTCGAGAAAAATTTGAAAAAAAAAAGAAAAAAAAAAAGAAAAATGGAGGTAAATGGCGCTTCTTTTCTTCTCCCAATTAATTAATTGAACACCCAACCTCTTCATTGTCTTAATTGTTTCAAATATCTCTTTAAAACTCTTTAACTCTTTCTTCTTTTTTCTTTTTACGAAAAGAATAGAAACTCAAGATCCAGCTCACCATTTCCTTCAATTCATAACCAACTTCTCATTTCTTCAATTGCTATCTTCGTTGTTTACTTGGTTCTTTTAACGACTTTTCCTCCCCATGTCCAAACCTGTGAACATTCTCCATACAAACGACATGCAAATCCTGATCAACTTGTTAGCTTAATTTTTTCTCTACTTCTTACTCTCCTTAATAATTCTTACTTTCCTCAATATTTTCTTTAACACTCTTCTTCCTAGGATCGAACCTTTGAAGCCCTTCGTAATGGCCTCTTATTTTGGGGATCTCGTTTAGTTCTGTTGTTCTTAATGGGTTTTGCATTAACAAGAAAAAAGGCAGAACATTCAACACCAATGATTTTTTTTACATTTGTGACCATTTTTATTGTATATTTTCCAGGATTATATATAATTGAACATATTAAAGTTACAATTCCTGATTATGAATGTGGAACTAAGGTAAATACAGAACTTATTTATTTATTATTTATTTATTGAAGACCATTTGCAATAACTTTTTTTTTTTTTCCCTTCTAAAATAGAAAGCAGGAAATGCTGTTTCAGGACATACATTTTTTTATGTTTGGATTTTATCTTCAGTTTATTATTTTATGAAATTTATAGAAGAAACCACCGAACCTATTTCTCGCACTACAACTTCTGGAAGAATATGGGAGGATTGGAAATTTTGGATTGCAGGAACTATTTCACTTGTGATTGTTGTTCCTTCAGCTTATGCAACATATGCATATGGTTATCATTCTTTACAGCAAATGTTTTTTGGAGCAATTGCGGTTCATTTTAATTTTCTTCATTTTGTTTTTTTGATGTAGTATACTTGAATATTTATCCTTTTTTTTTCTTTCCAAAACCAATTATAGGGTCTACTTTGGAATGCTCTTTTATTTTGGGGAATTCGTGAATTATTCGATGTAAAAAAACCAACAAATAATATATCCAAAAGAGGTTCAAAAGGAAAATTAAGAACAATATAGAGCCAATAAATAAAATTCAAAAAGAAAAAAAGATGAATGTCTATGAATTTACGAGTTTCTTTAAAGTTAATTTCAAATCTCCACCATTTTCTCGAAGACTTTTCTCTGCCACTTGACGGCTCAATTCCAATTCTTTGATCTTTATTATTTTTTAAAAAATTAAATAATTTGCTCATACTTTATAAAATTTAAATTTTGTGAAAGGAAGAAAGAAATTAAAAAGAGAAAAGAAAAAAAAATTACAATTAATTCAACATCTCCTTCATTAATTTTAACAGCAGCATGTGCATCACCTCTAAATATCATTTCATTTAATTTAGTTGATTCATTAAAGGAATAGCAAAGAAGGAAAGAAAATAAAGTACTTTTTTAACAATGAGTTCTTTTTACTTGCTTCATTAACTAAGGAAATAGCCTTTTTATTTCATAAAAAGAAAAAAAAAAAGAAAAAGGGAAAAAATTCAAACCAATTTTAAAGTATAATAACAATAAAATAAAATAAAATAAAAGACTAACATTTCCAATCTTTGAAGCATCAACTTCTTTCTCTTCAAAATTATTAGTCACTCTATCTAAGTCTCTAGAAGCTTCATGTTTTTGTCCTTTTTGCTCGATCTCTTCGACCTCAACTTCAGCATCTGCAGTGTCGTCTGACATCCTTTTCTATTCTATTCAAAAGAAAGAAAGAAAAAATTAATATAGAATATAGAATGAATGAATGAATGAATGAATGGGTGTGAATTGAATTCAAATTGAAATTGAAGGAATGGTTTTATGAAGATATAATGAAGATGGAGAAGAGAAATCTACGTTTTGGTGAGGAAAAATTTTTTTTTGGTGAAGAAAAAATCAGAAAAAATCAGAAAAATGGCTTTTTTAGAGCATCAAAACTTATCATTGAGACTTTTATAATTCGAAAGAAACTTATATTAGTTCGGTATATTTTCATTTTTGGTTTTTGAAAGAAAAGAAAAGAGTTTTTTATTTATTTATTGTTGTTTCTTGCTTATTTATTGAAAATTTGTTCCTTTTGAATTTTTCTTTCATCGACCCTGAAGTTTTTATTTTTTTGGATCATCTTTTTTGTTTTCAAAAAGAAAAGTTTTTTTTTTTTTTTTCTCAATAGCACTCACTTCATAGTTTTTTTTGAGTCTTTTCTTCTTTATCTTTCACTGCTGCCTTTGGAAATTGTGAGAATCTTGGTTCTGGTTTTTTTGCAGATTCCCGAGATTGTCTTTGCGCTCCTCCTCTTTTCCCCATTTTTCTTTTGGTTTCTCTTTTGTTGAGTTCGATGCTTTTGTAGTCTTGATTTCCAAATGTAGCACATCTTGTGTATCTTATTCAATTATTTGAGTGGATTCACTTTTTTTGGAGAGGATAAATTTTTCTATGATCCATTGTACTAACTTTTGGATTGAGCAAAAACAAACGATACCTACATCTGTTTCCTCGAATTTAAACTCCAAGGTATCGAAAAAATAGATACAAAACCTGTTATCCCTCAGTTGGAAAAAATTGAACATAAACAATTTGAAAAGTTCGAAAAATTCGCCTAACATTTTCTTTTTAATGGAGTCGTGCATTGTTGACGAATAATTCTAGATTGTCTTTATAGATTTTTTGCATTTCGAATGCTTTAGTTTTGGAAAATGGTGATAGAAAATTTTTATTTTGTAGACATTTTGTGCTCTTTCTGGAACCCTGAATGCAATAGCCATGATAGAGAGCATAAAGTCGATCATTGTTCATGACTTGGAATTAATTTCCAATTTTTTTAATTATTAATGAAAAATAAAACAATCTCAAGAAATTTAAATGGCTTCTGGTGAGCTCTGGCACTCGTAGTTGGAGATTAGCCATTAGACAAAGAATATAAAAAGTACAAAAAAAACCACAATTGTGGCCATCTTTTTGTTTGGTCCATTTAATTTGGTGAGCAGTGTCCACACTTTTTCCAGTGATCTGAAATATCAAATTCTTCATCTTCTTCCCACCAGTAGAGTTGATTTTGTGGAGTTTTCCCAGTGGGTCATAAATTCCAATTGTAGGCTTATGTATTTATTTATTTATTTATTGTTAGTAAATTTTAGAAATTAAATTAAATTAAATTAAATGAAATGAAATGAAATAGGAAATGAAAACTCACAGGATTTATTTTAACATCTCCAACCACAGTGATCCAGTGGTTGTTGTTCACAATTTGGATGAAACAAATTTTTTCAACAATATCTTCAACTATTAAATCAGAGCTCCAATCATGAGGTAGCCACAGAATTTTTTCATTTGGAATAAGACCCTCTATTTATTACTGTATTTCAAGAAAGAAAAGAAACAAAAGTTGAATTTTTTTTTTTGAGTTTTAATGGACAACTCCAAAAAGAAAAAAAGAAAAAAAAGAAAAAAAAATTATTAAAATCAATCAATAAAATAAAAGAATAAGAATAAGAATAAGAATCAACCTAAAACCAGTTTTTTTGTCTTTTGTTGCTTTTTGTTCCAGTTGAAGATGTTGTTCTTGTTCTTGCTTTCTTTTGAAGAGAAAAAACCGTTATAAAAAACATGGCAATTATTTTTTTTTTTAAATTTTTTTTTTCTTTTTCCAAAATCGATTTTGTCTCCGTTATCTCCAATAAGTCTTCTATATACCTCTCAATTCAATTCATTGTTCAATATTTTTGTATTCTATCTTCATATAATATTTAAATTCTTATAAATCCATCATTTCATTTCTTCTTTTCCTTTTCTTTTTTTGTTTAGAAGAAATAGGAGAAACAGGATTGTAGCTTGTTTCTTCATTGTTTTTTTAAAGGTTTTCTTGTTTCATAGTTCTCTTCATACTTCAAGAGTTGGAAAAGGATTTAGATTTTTGAACTATGGAAGAAACTTTTTCTTTTCAAAATGATCTTTCTGATTCAGAAAATGAGAGGGACTTAATGATGAATCAGGCACCAATTGAACAGATTTCTACGGTATGTTTTTCTTTTTATAACTATTATGTAGTCTGTTTGTTTTGATAAAGTTTATTGTTTGAATAGATTGTAGTTGTTCAAGAGGACCCAAGTATTGCTGATTCACCTGGGAAAAATAAAAGGAAACAAAAAAATGAACCTCAAGTTGAAAAGAAGAGACTCAGATCATCAGCTAGGATTGAGAAGATTGAAAAGGATAAAGAAAATGAAAAAATTCAAGAGAATGAAAAGAATAAAGAAAATGAAGAAAATGGGAAAAAGGAAAAGATACAACCAACTGAATCAAAACTTCATCCTTTTTTCTCTCAAAAGACTGAAAAACCTAAGAAAAGTTTCTTTCTTTTCTTTCTTTCTTTAATTGTTTGTTTACTTTAATCAATTGTTATAGCAATGAATCAAATAAAATTTTCTTTTTTTAAAAAAAAAGAAAAGGAAAAAGAAGAAAAACAGAAAGTGGAACCAAATGTTTCTGACAATCCTTCATCGGAATCACTTGATATAGCTGACTTATTTCTAAGTAAAGAACAAATTGCTGAGAAGAAAATGAAAGAATGTTCAGAAAAGTTAAAAGAAAGGTACTTTATATTATTTTACGAGTTTAACTATTTTATGAATTTTGTTTTTTTTTTTAAAAAAACAAAAAAAAAAAAAAAAAAAAAAAACAAAAAAAAAAAAAAAAAAAAAAAAAAAAAAAAAAAAAAAAAAAAAAAAAAAAAAAAA